>ENA-OPCN01000188-OPCN01000188.1-human-gut-metagenome-genome-assembly--contig:-NODE-188-length-60834-cov-24.365834_pt1 | contig 60834 bp, 105 predicted proteins | sample MGYA00241567_ERZ501485 | MGnify/ENA primary metagenome ERZ501485 (study PRJEB25962, sample SAMEA2042579) | human gut metagenome | biome: human gut; feature: human-associated habitat; material: faeces...
ATAAAATTTTCAAAGTTCTTTCATTTTAGCCTTGACTTTTTATTTGCAGGCTGTGGTATAATCTCCCTATCTTTTAATAAGGGGGTGAGTCACTTATGATTCTTAATGGTTTCTGCAATAAGCAGAACAAGGATTATTCCGTTGAGATTAAAATGATAGATACTTCCGACTTGGAAAAACAAAGTCTTGAGAATGGTCGGTTGGTCTGTCAATATGCAATGTCGTTTGGTTGTTGCCGCAACCCTAAACAATGCTCTATTCTTCAAAATCTCAACAAATAGTTCCTATTGGCTCTCTGAAATATGAGAGCCAAAATTAACCTCATAGCCGTCTCTAAATTTGATACTCTTAATAGTGCCTACATATTTTTGATTTAACTGTAGTGTTCGCAAGTCTGTGGCAATATCAAACGCATTCAGGTCAATTGTTAGTACAGGAAATCCAGCTTTGTCTTGTTTCAATTCATAGCTTCTCACTCCGTCTATTTTGTGACCGTCAATGCAGATTTCTGTAAAAATCTTTTCGCCCTCAACCTGTCTGATTTCGATTTTCGACATTTCTACTCCTTTCTCTCTACTCGATAAAATAAGAAACTTCTACACCAAAATAATTAGCAATCTTAATTAGCTTGTCTGTTTTTGGCATTGATTTTCCCGATTTCCAATCTGAAAAAGTACTTCGTGCCATTCCGAGTTCCTCCGACAGTTTGTAAAACGAAACGTTTCTAGCTTTTATGAGCGTATCAAGTTTTTTAAAACTCGCCTGTCGTTTTTCCTTATTCAATTCCCCATCTCCTTTCTTGACAATAGTTAGGAAATCCGTTACTATAAAAAGTGCCATATTAGGCAAAATACGCTAGGAGGGAAAAGCCTTGAAAGCAATTTTGATTTTGCCTGTTCCATATTTGCGAGGTCGCATTTAAAATGTAGCAATCGGTGTAGCACATTTTGGACAGTAAAGCTCGATAAAAAATCATGGCTGGCATGTCGGTAATATGCCGTGCTACGCTAGATACTCCTCTCAATCCGTCAGCTAATGGCAACTAACATGCTGAACTTAAACTGCATAAGTGACGGAACATTTAAAGAAGCATTGTGTAGTACCAATGCGTTGAAAGACTTCAAAATGTATATGGTATAAAAAATATTGGAGGTCACTATGCAATACAAACCAAATTACCCAAATATGGATAAATTATTTCCGCAACACAAAATTCCTAAAATTGAATCACCTACATATGAAAAAGACAAATCTCCATACGAGCTTTTAGAAAGTCAGTCTGCTTATCTTGAAAAGACAAGCAAGGAACTTCACGATATGGCTCAATCTGCTAAATCTCAAGCCGATTCCGCAAAAGAGATTGCTGAAAGTTCTAAAACGCAAGCTGAACTAGCTATTAAAGAATCTCAAAAAGCTAGTAAAGCATCTGCCACTTCTGCGGTACGGGCAAACATATCTACGATAGTTTCAGTATTATCTTTAATTCTTTCTGTTTTTATTAATGCAGATAAGATAATAAAGACTGTGCAAAGCTTTCTATCTTATCTATCCCAGTTAGGACATTGATTAATATTGAAAGAATTCCACAGACAATCGCTATGTTTGACATGGTGTTTGCCTTTTTGCAATTTCCCATTATCTCTTCACAAGTTTTATGAATGTCGTTTGTATCCACCTCTTCATCTCCTTTCCTAAGTTTAACTCCATTTAACTTTTCAGTTAAAAAAATAAGTGCCATACTCTGCCTGTGGAATATCCAATACAGCTCCCCAGTTAAGCATATCAGTCTGTGAAAAACCCACATCGCAATTCAACTTCCTTGATACACTATTCTGTGATAAGCCTATTTTATCGGCAAACTTGGCTTGACTGCCACACTTTTCAATTATTCGTCCTCTTAGTTTGTCATATCTATATGGCATTTGCTTTACCTCCTTTCTTTAACACACACTTAGTTTAACACTGTTTAACTTGAATGTCAACACAAAAGTTTGATAAAGTTTAACTTTTTTGTTGAAAGTTTAACATCTTTGTGTTATGATTGATTTATCAAATAGGAAAGGAGTGAAATGAAGTGAAAAACGAAATTACTGCTTTAAGATTAAAAGAAGCGTTATCTGATTTGGATATGAAGCCTCAAGAACTGGCTGACAGGTCCGGTGTGAGCAAAGCTTCTATTAGTCAATATCTTAGTGGCTCTCATGCACCATCTAATATAAGCAGTGGTAAAATGGGTAAGATTTTAAGAGTCGAGCCTATGTGGTTAATGGGATTTGATGTTTCTAAGAAAAAAGAGCCAGCTCCCGATATGGCAAAAGAGGATTTTAAATTGTTAGAAAAGTTTTCTTTACTAGACAATAGAGATAAGGAAACGATTTTAAGCATGATTGACGTTATGTTATCTCGAAAAGAAAAAAGTGAGGACTAGCCCCACTTTTCCAAAAAAAGTTTTATGAATGTATGCAGGTACCCCAAAGTGCCTGCATCTTCTATTTTTTCAATCATCTGTATTATTTCTTTCTTGTAATCCATTTTTAAAACCCCACTTTCTAAAACCAATTATAGAACATATGCTTGTAGGCGCCGATACAAAATAGGGCGATAGACCGCCAATTAGCCTACCGCCCTACCGAAACTTGAAGAGTTCTCTTGTTTGAGAACATCATTACTGTATCACTTTAAAGTGTTTTATTTTGTCGAATATTGACAACATGGACTGTAAAGAATAGAATAGCAAAAAGAACTACAAAAGGAGATGTTAATATGGGAAAAACAAATAAATGCAATTCCTACGTCATCAATGGTCAAAAAATCAATGTTAATGATATAATCAAGCATTATAATGGTAACTTAGGCATGGCTTGTAATGAAATATCGCAAGAGACTTTGGTTTCATTTGAAACAGCCAAATATTATGTAGAGCTGTGCCAAAAAGATGAGCCATTCGTTAAGCAAAATTCAACAATAAGCTTCACAAGTGGCATTCTCATAGCCGTTCCGCTTATAATGTTTATTGCAACAAAAATAGGATTCTTTCCGGTGGACAATGACCTTTTTATCGCTATGTTTGGCTTAATTTTTGTGTGTTGCTCTATTGCTTCAATTATTCTAGGAATAGTTGATTTAGCATCTAAGAATGAAATTCCGCGCAATCATGGCGGTTCTATCTTTGGCATTGTTGCTTCTGCGCTGATGTGGCTTGATTTTATTTTTCATTGAACTATGGAGAGGTTTCCCTCTCCTTTTTATTCTAATTGTGAAGTAATGTACTCATATTCCTCTTGCGATATTTTACCGCTTGCTACTCTGTCGAGTAATTCTTCTTTGGTTACTCTGTCACTCTCGTATAGCCTTTTAAGGCTTTCAACTAAAATTCTCATATTAAAGCACCCCCTCATCCATTAACTGCCTTGTATAGTTGTCTATTGCTTCTTCATCAGAATGTTCGTTAATCTCTTTTGCCTGTTCCATAGCAATAAGATACTGTGAGTATTCGTCCTGTGTCAGCTCACGTTCCTCGTACTCCCAGTGCTTAGGCTTGTAAGTAAAATCATCCTCACTCCCTGTCGCTTCAACTGATTTAATGTTTTTTCGCTGATAAACGATATTCGGAGAAGATGTTGTGTCAATATCAAGTGGCTTGTCCGATTGCATACTCTCTACGAGCTTGTATTCTGTCATATTCAATACACCTTGCCTTTCTGTCTAATGTTGAAATTTTGTGTTTTAGTTTCCCAAAATCTATAAATGGTTTGATATGCTCCCTATAATAATCGTACATATCACAATTTTTAATCCACGCAAGAGCGGAAACCATTTGTTTTGAGTCAAATATTGTAACCTTTGTTTTTCGCCATATCCTAACTGCCTTAGCTCTTATTTTCTTAAGGATTGTTTTTCTTAAGGTAGTTCTATTCCTATAGAATTTATATCCCATAAAATCAAGCGGTCTGCCATATGTTGCTGGCTTTCTATTCTTGCCGACATATGGATTTCGGGGCAAATAGTGAAAACGAAATATCTGCCAATTTTCCTTGCCTGTCAAGCCTAATTCTGCGAGCCTGTTATCAATCACGGCTTTTACCTTGCGCAATTTCTTTTTGCTTGCACAAAATATAGCCATATCGTCAACATAGCGTGCATATTTCAACTTAATGCCGAGCGATTTAACCTCGTGGTCAAGCTCACTCAAATACCAATTAGCAAACCACACAGATGTATAAAAGCCAAGGGGTAAGCCATTTGGCACGCAGTGTATAATATTTTCAACAATCCGCATGAATTTAAAATCTTTAATTTTATGTTTAAGCTTTTCAATTAATTTATCCTGTGGAATGCTAGCGTAAAATTGCTTCACATCAAGTTTATAGCAATATTTAATAGTCTTACCGCCTTGCCTTATCCATTTGCATATGCACTTCTTGCCATACGCACCGCCACGCTTAGGAACCGAGCCGTAACTGTGCTCATACATTCCCTTGTTAAACATGGGTTTAAGCACGTTCACTATCATGTGATGTACTATTGACTCCATAACTGTCGGTATTACTATCTTACGTTTCTTTCGTGATATTCCGTCATATATTTCTTTGGGTTTATGCTCAAAAGGTGTGAAGTTAATCGCATATTCTCTAATTTTGGGTATGTATGTATTAAGGTCTAATAAAATTTTCCTAACCTTGTTTCTTTTCTTTTTACCCTTAGAGAAGTTTTGAATTGCAAGTTTTATATTTTCGTCTGAAATAAATTCAGCATATAGATTTCTGTATGTTCTCATACGTATTCTCTTCCTATCCTCTCTACCACGTTCGATTATTTCCTACTACTAGCAGTAGCTTGCATCGAGTTAATTTTTACCAAGGGGTACGGAATTTAGTCTGCATTCATTTTATCCCATGAATGATAGGTACAGAAGCCCCGAGGTTCCACCCCGCGTCACCGGCCTCGTTGTTCAAGTTCACGTAAAACGCGCCACAATGCCGACCGTTGTTCAGGTTGCCACCGAAAAGAGCAAAGGCGCAGACTAAACCCCTTATATAAAATTAACTACACACGTTTATAGTTACAAATTTTCTTAGGAGAAACGTGGTTTCTCCCTTTCTGCTTAGGCAGAAATTCCCTCTTCCCTGTTGCAAGTTATTTGTAGGAAAGAGAAGCCCCGAGGTTCCACCCCGCGCCACCGGCCGCGGCGTACAAGAACACGAAAAACGCGCCACAACGCCGACCGTTGTTCAGGTGGCCACCGAAAAGAGCAAAGGCTATAATTGCAATGTTAAACCAACAACCATCAGGATAATAGGTCGATGATGAGCCTGTGATTGATGTTGGAAACATGCCTAATGCCGTATACAGCATATCTTTGATATATCCACCACTTGTACCACTAGGAGTTGAATTAGGTATCTCGATATATCCTGTTCCATCAGTGTTATAGTTAGTTGCTTTGCTCCCATCCTTTGTTGATGGAGATAGCTTGACTTTTGCTATACCATTAGCTACGATAAGTCCGGCTGTTCGTCTCCACTGATTGCCGTAGTAATTCTCCATACCAAAGACTTTAACTCCGGCTTTTCCGACATTCTCGCCCCAAAATAAGCCTTTGCTATTCATTGTACCGGTCTCAAGTAACAAGTTTTCATCACTGGCATTCTCACTCATGCCTCGTCCAAATACATCTTGCGTATCGGTAGATTTTCCCATGATGATAAGCAAAATATTAATCAAGAGTCTGTCAACATATTGCTCAATTTCATATCCGGCGCCATTAGCTCTTGCATATGTCATTTCTTGACTAGCAGATTTCGATTTAATAACTGTTTGACCACTTATTGAGCGTAGCTTATTGTTGCCGTCAAGTGAGCCATTATAAATTGGTGTATAAAAATGAGATTTTTCATTGCCGTTAATGTCGATGAAATTCAGATTTTTAAAATCTTTATCAGCTTGGTAGTTGGCAACATAAAGGCTTGCACTGTTTGGATTGCCTTTGTCGGGCGCAATTTTCCACCATATAATGTCTGTGCCATTTCCCCACTCCATCATGGCATTTCCATCATAATCAATGCTTGCTACATCTGACGCACCGCCATCTATTTTTTTAGTCAAGTCATTCTCGTTGAGGTAATAGTCAACCTGTCCATTCGTTTTAAGCATACATGGTCTTGGCATGAAAAAGGCATTTGCCCATGAGCCATAATCAAAAGTTCCACTCGTGAAATTCATGGCCGCTGGAGTCATGCCTACTGCGTCTGCTAAATATCTGACTCTTGTTTTCGGGTTACTATCCGCCCCATTAATGTGAACACCATAAATAACTCTTCCCTCACTTAATTTTGTACCAAGGGCTTTAATACTCTCAACAATCGCTTGACCTGTTGTGTCTGATATAATGTCTATTCCGCTCATATATTTAATCCTCCTTGCTCACGTTAAGTAAGCCGGCACTTGTCACGAAAAAAGTAATGCCTCTTCCGTTTGCTTTCTGCTCGACAAGTCCGGCTTGTTGTTCTGCTCTTTGTGCAGCTTCATTTGCAGCCTTTGTAGCTGCGTTTGCCTGGCTCACTGCCGTGTCAATCTTTCCCGAAATTTGTGCGACCTCGTTTGCTTTTTGTGAAGCAGTTTGTGCTGATTTTTGAGCCTGTGAAGCAGAATTGCTTGCCGAGGTAGCTTTTTCTGTCGCTGTCTGTGCTGATTTTTGAGCTTGTGACACGGATTCTGCCATGCCATCAAGATAACCCTGAATAAGTCTTTGAATTTCAACGTCAAAATCCTCAACAGTTCCCATCCGCTTAACTATTCCGGGTGCGAAACACATCCATATCTGCTGTTTTTTCGTATCGGAGTCGGTCGATACCGCCCATTCTCCAGCCTTCATTTTTGAGGGGTCAAACTGCGCGTATGCCCCTCGTCTCATTTGAATTGCCATAAGCTATACCTCGCTTTCGTCAATGCCTAATTTCTGACACAATCTTGAAAACTTATCTTCCAATTCATCTATGTGTTTTTGCATCTTATCAATCTTCTGCTCGTCTCCAGCAAGTCTTAGAATTATGAATTGCTCATAGTTCATGCCATAGTACAGTGTATCATCATCCGATGTTGCTTTGTTTTGGAAAATCATATTAAGATTTTCATCGACATGTCCTTTATTTTTAAGTTTTTCGATTATATCCTGTGCCATTGCACCGAAATATAATGGCTTATCTGAATATCCTTGTCTGTTAAGGTTATACTGAAATAAATCAACCGAGCCTACTGCATCAATGTAATCTTGATTAATTGCTCCAATATTCTTTTTTAAGCGCTTATCTGACGAACTCCATACCCAAGTAGTATCAACTTGGAAGCTTAAGGCACTGCCATTCCAACCGCAATGGTATGTATGACCTGTTGCATCGCCACACATAGCAGTTCCTCTATTGGGTTCTCTAAATTTATCAGATTGTATCTCTTGAGCATACACTGTCTGTGCGCCTATAGAGCCTGTGGCTCCATAGAGTGTAATCAAATTCTCGCCATTTTTGACAATTCGCAAGACCGCGCCATTCATCCAAAGTTCGTAATTGTTTCCAGCATTATCAGTAGCACTCAAATCAATCGTTGAATTACTCAAATTTCCGTTCAGCGCAATACTTCCGCCGGACATATTAAAATTTGAGGCGGTTACTTTTCCATCGTTGTCAACTGCAAACACTCCATTTCCAATATCAATTGTTCCGCCCACAATATTCTTGCCAGTAATTGTTGTTCCTGTGATGTTCTCCGCGTCGACTGAACCGGCCTTAACACTAAGTGCATTTACATAACTTGTAGTCACTGTGTCTTTGGTTATCTGAGTGACTTTAGCAGTAGTGTCAGCCACATTATCCCAAGCAATTTTCACACTGCTATCAAGTGTCAAGCCCCTATTGTCAAGGGTGACCAGTGTTTTACCTTTTGCATCCTTAACATACTGCACACCACTTACATTGTTTTCCCCGCCTAAAGTAAGTGTTCCACCATGCGCCCAGTCAAAATTAATGCCGATAGCCGACATAATATTGAAAATAGCGTTTCCGTCTTTATCAACTCCGGCATTCCACGTTTTACCATAGTCACTTGATACAGCCATGCCATTAGCCGTCATTTTCCACTGTATGTTGCTCGAATTAAGGTCGGATTTATTGTGCATAATGTAAATAATTGAGCCATCCTCTTGCACCTGTTCAGTCTTAAAAAGTCCGAGCGATTGGGACATTAGCTGTGTCAGCATTTGCATTTGCTTGTCATATGCACTTAGTTGTATCTGTGCAACTTTCCTAGCCTGTACGATAGCCTTTGTCTCATTGCTAAATTTATCAGCACTATTTCTTGAAGCATTTTCAGCATCGCATGAAATTTTTGTACCGCTTCCAACTGTAAATGCTCGGTTAGAAATAAAACAGCTATAGGTATTCTGCTTGCGGTCTGTCACAAGCGCCACATCTCCACTCTCAATCAGTGGGTTTGACAAGAGTGTAGCGTCAAGAGGTCTGAACCTCATGCCTCCGATTTTTTTGAAGATATAGTTTGCAACTGTCTGTGCCTTTTCTGCCGAAATAAACGGATTATCAGAGATTGAGACTACATATCCCTCTTTTCCGGCAAGAGCATTAACATCTTTTGTCTTGTCCTCTTTTGAGGTTACAGTTACCTTTACCCCGGTGATAACAACATCATCAGTCGCAACGTTCAAGTCTTTTTGCGTGTAAATATTGTGGTAATTTCTCGTTTCTGTAAATGTTCCACCATCAACGCTATCTCCACTTGAATAGTCGGTGAAATTTCCACCATTCAGTGTATCTCCGTCAGAGTATGGTGTAGTTTTTGTGCTAAAAGTTCCGCCATTGTAATTTTGACTCCCAAACTGGCTCATATCATACCACTCGATAAGCAATTCACCATCGTGACCGCATTTGCCCCATAATCCGCTTAACTGTAAGATGTAGGCTATTACCTGTCCATATGTGAGCTTTTGATTATCACTTGGTATCTCGTTAATCACGTAATCAGAGTTGTCAAATCTCGCCATAGTAAAAGGTACATCGCATTTAATACAAGCGTCTCTGACTACCTCATATGCTGCCGTAGGGTAGCTTAAATTGCTGTCATACTCACGATTGAAATTATTAATATTGTCAAGGCAAGTAAGCGTTATGAGCGAGCCGTCATAGCTTGTTTCGCTGACTCTATACTCACCGATTTTTAGTTTTTCACTTGTGCCATCAGAAAAGCTTTTTGAAACATATGCTGTTACGCTTGCCTTATCAAAATCATACTTGCCGTAATCTTCATAAATGTTATTCAGCTTAATTTTCAGTTTTCCGGCAATCAAAGCCCCGATTGTGAAAGTACCATTGCTTGATGTTGAATCATTAACCTCGAAGCCATTTGCCCACAGCTCGCTATCACTAACAGGAATTTTTTCACCATTAGTTGTAACTATGTCGGCAAAGCAATTTACGCTTATATCATTGTCAAGCATTACTGCCCTTTGCCATTTAGCTGATACGTTTAGCATTTAATCACCGCCTTATTCTTCTATGAGAGGAAAGCTTAATACCTCATACCTCTTATTGCCAACAGTCCATATCTTGATAGGTGCGGTTCTGTCACCCACATAGAATGTACGTGTTTCATCAGTTCCGCTCATAGCGTCAGGATATGTTACTCTGATATATTCCGGATTTACCATTTGAAGTATCTTTGCTGTCCTAGCCTTGTCTGTACCATTCCACGACAATTTAAGTTGCCGTTTCTGCGCTATTCTATTCTTGTGCATTTTGCCGTCCTGTGTACGTCCACTATCGCTTGCAGACACATCAATCAAGCCCCATTCAAAGCTTGACGGAGTAGGTAATTCCACTCCGTCTACTAATATCATCGCCATATGTCACCTCATAAAAAGACACCCACGCAAGGGTGAGTGTCTTATCCAAATTCATTTGCTACAATATATCGTTGTCCGTGCTTTGCCTTGCCTACCTGTGTCATGCGATAAAGTGTTTCGCTGTCACACTTAAACACATTTTCAATGATAGGTGGTGCAGAGTTTCCACCGGCATTAGAGTTCATCATTACTTGTGCCATGCCCTCCATGACAGCCTGTTTAATTCCCTCTGTGATTTGTTGGTTGTTTGCAACTACATTTTTGCCGTTTGAGAATTTACCTATCATCTCATTATGGTTTGCTAAAAACATTCCGTCCTCGCCCTTTGGGAAACCGCCTTGGCGATAATACCTAATAGATATTTTCGGCAAACTGAATTTTCCAAAATCTTCCCAACTTACTGACAAGTGAGGGATTTTAATTTTTGCTGTTATGCTCGGTAAACTAATTCCTCGCCAAACACTAGGCAGATTATTCATCTTCCTTTCTGTTCCACTCATGGAATTGTTTGTGTTTGCGAGTGACCTGCTGGCTTTAGCTGCAAAATCTGAAAATGAGCTTTTAGCGCCATTTGTGCTCGAGTTTGCCTTGTCTTGCATTTCCCCCATTTTTGCCTTGTTGCCATTAATAGAGTTGTTTATTGAGGCAAGGAATCCCAAAAGTCCGTTTTTAAGCCTTGAGAAAGCACTTTGAGAATTTGTCGAGCTTGTACTTGACTTATTCTCCATCTCTCCCATTTTGCCTTTAGTTCCGTCTATGCCGGAATTTATATTGCTAAATGCTTGTCCTAGTGCGTTTGCAAGTCCGTTAAACACACCTTTTGAATTGGTCGTGCTTGTGCTTGACTTACTTTCAAGTTCTTCCATTTTATTTTTGGTGCCGTCTATTGCCGAATTTGTACCGCTTAGAGAGCTTTTAACACTATCACTTGCGGTTTTGTGAGACGAACTAATGTCGCTTGTATCGTCTTTTGTCTTTTTTTTGTATTCGTCAAGTTTGCGTCCGGCTCCCGAAATATGTTCACTCGTTTTTCCTACGCTTTTTCCGACACCATTCTGCATATCTTGTACGGCTTGGTCTACTTCTTCTCCGTATTTTTTGACATCATCTTTCGTTACCTTTGCGCTTTCACTTATAAGTGGCAATTCTACAAAAGGCAGTTTATTTAACTTTGTAATAATTCCGTTTATGAAGTCTACTAGCCAGTTATTTACATCTGTTACAAGGTTTCCACCAAACTTTGCCAAATCTCCCGAAATATATGTTAATAAATCGGTCCACCAACTTGTGTCGCTTAGGTTTTTGAAAATGTCACCCCAGGTAACATCTGTTCCGGCTATCCAATTTCCCACTGCCAAGCCTATGTTTGCGGCGGCAAGCACTATGGCTACAGAAATGGATATTTGCCATGAAGCACCGAGTAGCTTAGCTCCAAGTCCTGCCATTAAAGGTGAAACAATGGAATTAACATCAGTTCCTTTTGAGTCAAAAAACAGTGAAACACCATCTGCCGCAAGGACTAATCCGACTTTTGCAGAAACGCTTGATAATTTCGATGATAATAACGCGCCAACTTTTCCGTCTATTCCTGTTAATTTTGCAAGAGCAAAACCGGCTACGATTGTTGCACTTAAAGGGTCCTCTTTGAACCAGTTTGCGAGTCCTGTTATAATGCCCTCTGCTAATCCATTGACAAGCTCGTGAACATCTTGAAAAACTCCTATCCAGTCAATATTGGCAAAAAACGTACCAATTTGAGTACCGATTTCAGCCCAATTTGTACGTTCTACTGCTGTTGTTAGAGTTGTGAGTATTCCTTTAGCCCATGCCGATATAGTCTGCCCCAATAACGCAAAATCAAAATTCTCAAAAAATCCATTAATGCCGTTAGCAATCGACAAGCCAAAATTAGTCCAGTCGAATGTTGTACCGAATGAATCGAGAAAATGCAAAGCTGTATTCAGTGAACCGGCTATTGTTGCGCCTAGGTCATAAAAGAGTCTTGGGCTGATTAAACCATTAAGGAAGTCTGCAAGTCCTTTTCCGAAGTTGTCAGCTTTCCGATAAATTTTCTGCCAATCAATGCTCTCCATAGCACTCGCAAGAGCGTCACCGATGTACTTTCCAAGCGAGTAAAGGTCTTTGATTGATGATTTATATTTTTCAATCAATCCATCGGTTTTTTTCAGTGAGCTATTAACACCACTGCCAGCTCCACCGCCGCCTGAACCGCCACTGCCTGAACCTCCACCACTGCCACTGTCGCTGTTATCGTCAAGTGCGTGTATCTCATCTATGCTAAGCAGTGTCTTTTTCAGTTTTTGTGCTTTCTTGTTGGAACTATCAGCATTATCGCCAATATCGCCAACTCCGTCAGCTATGTCCTCCATGCCGTCAACAGTAGCACCGCCACCGCTTATCTCGATAGTCCATCCGAAGATTGCTCCGAGTGCGTCAGCTACAGTTCTTGTAAAGCTGATAACCTTGAGCATTACTTTGCTTAAGGCTTGAACAAATGGTTTTAGAGCATTGATTACTACGCTACCTATGATACTGCCCCATGCTTGAAACTCTTGCTTAAGGACTCTTACACTATTCGCCCATGTCAATTTGTTATCGTAAAGGCTTTTTATCCTCTACTTCTTATAGTTTCCTATAAGTTCAGCGTACATTTTCAACCACAAAAATAAGACGCATTTCTACGTCTTATGGTTGTCGAGCACTCTTGGGAAGATTATATTTATTCACTTCCTACGCGTTACAGTGTCAATCAGCCTTTCGCTATCTGATTGATTACCTCGGTATTGACTTATTGACTTATCCATTTATATCCGTATGCTGTCCTGTCGGGTTTATCAACTACTTTGTGTATAGCTTTGTAATTGACTCCCAGCGCTTTGCCAGCGTCAGATATTCTGTCATACTCTTTGACTACTTTATTTGTTTTTATATCAATTTGAGCTATTTTCCTACCCTTTTTTAGTTTAGTATACATGCTCAAATCCTTTATCGGAAAATCTTCTTTATAGACAAAAATATATCCATTGGCATTTTTATAACGATGTTTCAATGCCCCTATCAGTGTTGTCCTGTTTGTTCCTGTTTCGGTTGAAGCCTGTGCTATGCTATCAAATTCTTTGATATAATTGCCTTTTAGGTCACATTGAATAACTTTTCTCTGATTAATAGGCTTTGGCTTTATATATGTCTTAGCTCCATTAGCTTTATATTCATCTTCAAACATGAATTGATAGCCTTTACATGTCAGCATTTTATTCTTGCAACATAATAATACATCAGTATTACCAAAGCCATATTTGTCGGCTTCCATCGCACTGTCGTATCTTTCTATGAATGTTCCATCTTTATCCAGCCTTACGACAGCTCTTGCGTTATGCCCACCGACACCGCCTTTATTCTCGTTATATCCATCTCTGTATGTGTTATACAAAGATATATAAAATCTTTCAAGTCGCAATGCTTTCTGTGGACTATTGCATTTATCAATCACTTCCCATTCAAAGTTGTCCTTGCCATATTCTTCAATTGCTCTGTGAAATAAGCAATCCTCTTTTGGCGAACACCTTAAATGTTGTTGAACCCTAGCGTGATAGTTTACTGTTTGTCCGATATATAATTTTCCGTTTACTTTATTTGTAGCCTTATAGATATAATACGTTCTCATTAAATCACCTCGAACATATTATATCAAAGTATGTTGTCTAAATCAACTTAGTTTTCACCGACTTTGCTCGATTTTTCATCAGCATATTACTATGCTGCGCGACACATGAAACTAACGTTTCGTTTATCGGCTGTTTTGGCGAAGTCTCCTTGTGCAGCTTGCGTATTTGCCATGACATAATTGTACCTTAGCAATACCTTTTCAGCTTGCGTCATTGACTTGATATTTGCGTCAAGTCCGTTTTTCATAGCCCACTCTGAAAGTGTGGCTTGTGTTAAATCAAGTCCGTATCTCCTCAAAGGTGCTATTGTTCCCGAAAAAATGGATTGTAAGCTCTTTGCAACATCAGCTTGGTCTACATCGTAGAATGAAGCCATGTCACCAGCTAACCTTGTAAGATTAAGTGACATATCAGCCATACTGTCTGTAGTCTTGTATAGCGTGTTATTTTGGCTCATAAGAGCTTTATTCGCCACTGCCGTACCATTTGCCACTTGTTCTGATGAAATACCTATAGAGGTACCTAACGCTTGGAAACGGCTTGATATTTGCTTAACTGTCAGCTCTGACATTCCGAAGTCTTGAATTGATGTTTTTGTAAAATCATCAACTTTGCTTGCCATGTCACCAAACGTGGTATCTACTACGTTTTGAACCTCGGTTAGTTGGCTTGCTAAATCAACTGCACTGCCTATTTTTCCTACAGCTCGCATAACCATCCAATAAGTTGCATAAAACTTACCGATAGTTGAAGCTAAGCCCCTGAATCCACTTCTTGTACTCTTAATTGACTTAGTTGTGTTTGAAAAGCCTGTTATGAGCGACCTACTAGCCGAACCAACTTTTGCGCCTTGCTGCGACAGATTAGCAAGTGCGTTAGTCATTTGAATAATGTTACTGTTGACTCTCGGTGCGTTAGATAATGTTGTCATTACCTCTTTCAAAGCACTGCCAAGGTTTCTGATGTTATCCGCAGCATAACCGGCTGATTTTGAACCGAGCTTTGATATTGAAGCCGTTAGCTGTGTAATCTCTGCTGATTGCTTTGAGATATTCGCAAAGCCCGACAATTCTGTTGCCATGCTCTTTAAGGCACTTGCCGAGCTGACAAGTCTTGCAGTATCAAGGTTGCCGAGTTTTTCCATGTTAGTCGCAATCTTGCTAAAGGTACGTGTGTCAATACTGCTCACACTTCTAAGTGATGTTGCAAGTTGTGACATTCCACTCGCAAAATTGCTTATGCTTGCACCATTGAGGGAATTGAGAGTAGTTCCAAGCCCTTGCAACTTACTTTGTAAATTGCCTATGGCTTTAGTCGCTTGTTGCGCGTCCGACTTGATTTGAAGCTCAATGCTCTCTGCCATTTTCTCACCTCCCTGTATGTAATAAAAAAGAGAGCTACCCTAAAGTAGCTCTCATGTATTTAGTCTTTGAGCAGATAGTATGTTGTAATCAATCCAACATATCCGTCTTGCTTAAGGCCCCTATTCTTTTGAAATACCATGACACATTTGGTGAGATAATCCGTCCACTTGCCGTAATCAGTATCAAGCTTGTAAAAATGATACTTGTCATGCAGAGTCTTTCTCAACCACTTAATGGCTGTCGGGCAGTTATGTCTCTGACCGCTCCACAAATTGTGATTTTTAGCAAATCTCTGTGAATTAACTCCAAATCTGCCATCTTCCTTAAGTTCGTCTGTGTCAAATCCGATGTTCATAGCATGTTGCCATTTTCTTACATCATCATTATCGAGGTAATACTCCTCATTGCCTTTCCAAGCGTTATTCTTTACCGGAGTTGCTATTGGTGTCGGAGTTGCTATTGGCGCCGAATTATTCTCTATTCCATCACCCTTATCAAGCTCAATATAGAGTAAGTTAGCGTCAGTACTGTTACTCAGACCGCTACAAGTAAATGCACTTGAATACTGCCAGCCATACAGAGGATGCTGTATAACAGGTTTCTTTGCGCTATTAGGTTCATCACCAATAGACATTCCCTTGGTTGACGGATAACGTGCTATCCAGAATGGACAGTTAATCTGATTTGCGTATGGCGCAATGTACTGATTGTAAAAGCTAAGTCCTGTGTATACACCAAAGTTAAGCCCGGCACTTTTGATAACACTCTGATATGTGTTGATAATATCAATAAGCGTCTGTCCGAGCTCTTGCTGGCACTTATCCTCAACATCTAACCAAACAAAAGTTTTTCTTCCGTTAAGTGTCTGAATGACCTTATTTGCGTCTGTCTTTGCCTTGTCTACTGTTGTAGCGTATGAGTAGTTATAAACACCTTGTATCGGCATTCCTACATCAGTACAGCGTTTCCAATTTTGCTCAAAGGTTTTATCCGGATTAAGGTCTTTGCGGATTATTTTAAGGATTGCAAATTGTACCCCAGCCCACTTAACCTTGCTCCAATCAATATTTCCTTGATATGACGATACGTCAATTCCTTTATATGCCATATTTTTACCTCATTAATCAGGACTTTCAGGTAATCCTGACTGTCTCAATGCGTTAATTCGTTGCTTCATTTCATACACAGCAATTTCCTCATTAGACTCCTTGTATTTAGGCTCGTTATCTTTTGAGTATTGCTCGCTTAATGATTTTTCAATGTATTTCGCTCTTGCCTTGTTGCCATTTAAGGCTCTGTCGATAGCTGTAAGAGTTGCACTTAATCCGTATGTGCCCCACCAAGCCCACATGTTAGAGTCAGATTCTCTTTGCTCGAGCATATAAGCCTTTGAATAAGGCTCTAAATCAGCCGGACAAGACATGTCTATGTCCTCAACGCTAAATCCATAGCCTTTAGTTGCTAAAAGCCAATATGGGCGAATTTCGTTGCAATACGCTTCCCATGTAAGCTCTTTTACTTCTTGATTGGTTTCTTCTTGGCTGTCTGCGCCTCTCTCGCCAGCATCTTTGATAAAAAACTGTTTTTCTCCATTTCAGCCGACAAATCGTTGTAGAGCGACATTATATCTCCACCCTCTTCATTCTCTGGGTCGAGATAATCGTCAAGCAAATCATACATCTTCGCTAATTGCTTCTCTTTTGCTTCTTTATCGTCAAAATCAAAGCCAAATTCGTCAGCGTGAAACTTTTGCAAGCCCACGAGCAAAAACTCCGGTAAAAATCCAAGCATGTTGTCAATGACTTCAAGTCCCTCGCCCTTTTGCTCCATTCCTACGAGCCTTGGGATAATTTTATTCTTATATACCGGTGCATATCCAAATTTAACTGTATACTCTTTTCCACTTAATTTAATTTTCATTTTATCTTTCCCTTTCTCCCTAATTTATATAGGGAAAGAGGCAGTATTAAAACTGCCTCCATTACCTTACTATATTGTTTCTTCAAGTTCGCTGTCAGCCGTGCTATCATCATAGCCAACCGCTACGGCTTTTTTCGATTGGCTCATGATTTTTTTGTGAGTGTGATTTCTGTTGGATAGCCTTGGTCATCCTCTGTTACCGCAACATCGTAGTTATCCTCAATCCACTTAGGCACTGTCTGAACTGATACAGTCGCAGTTCCTGTTAAGTGGTCATCGGAAGCCTCACCTGGGGCGAATGACTCTTGACCGATAAAAGCACAGATACCCTCTGAACCTTTTCCGTCTGTACCATAGAGAATGATGAAATCGAGCTTCTTGCCCTCGTTAGTTACCATCTCGTCTTTGTACTTTTTCTCAAAAGCTCCCTCAACTTCCATAGAACCGGCTGAGCGTCTACCCATTTCCTGTGTCTCTACTAAATCCTCAAGAGTTGAAGTATCTACCATGTTCTGTGAACCGAATGGTGAGGGAATTGATTTTGCTCTAAGTAAGAGCTTGTAAGTTCCAGCCCAATAATCGCCACTTGTGGCAGATCCGGTTGGTGTCTTGTAAGCAATTCTACTTTTTAAACCTGTTGCCATTTGTATTACCTCCTAATTTTTCATAAAAAAATAAGAGCCAAAAGGCTCTTATAATCTATCATTCCAGTCGAATGACCGCCTAGCACGTACTGTTGCTGTCCATAATTTGCCGTTTTTTCTAGCGAATGGGGCTGTTGTCAGCTTGAATGACATAGCTTTGTATTCATTAGCCACTGTCTGCGCCACATTCAAAGCTTCTGAACGGCTTTTATTCGTTGTAACAATTACTTGTGCCGTAAATAATACTGTATTTATTCTTTCACACTCTAAATCCTCATTCTGTTCTATAGGTTCGAGTGCTTGAACTAGCACTGTCGGGAAGCTAGCCGTTGCACTGTCCGACTGTTCCTCTTGTGTGAATTTTAGCTTGGGATATTTAGTTTTCAATTTTTTCTCACATCGGGTTTTAACAATCGCATACGTGAGGTTTTCAAGGTCGTAAACCCATTGATTTTGACTCGCCACTTTATCTCACCTCAACTAAAATTTTTCCGTGCTGTTTTCATAATTTCATTTTCCATTTTTAAAAATGCGTGATACATCGGCATTGTAGGTGTAATGCCGTATGAATGATGTAATTCTCCGCTTTCGTCTCTCCAATACCAACCCTCGCTGTCAAATGCGTGTGTCTGCCCCGGGAAAGTTCCTTGACCGCCTTTTGTGTCATTAAAGTGTGGCTTAGCTTTCCAACCCGAGCCGTATTCAGCCATAAGCAAAGGTGATACATCAACTGTTTTGAGTCCGTCCGCTGTTTGCCATGTGCTTTGTATCTGCCCTGTTTCCGTAGCAAGCACAATAGCTGTACAGCCGTCCGTTGTATCTTTAATTTCGTAACTAAACGTGATATAGTGTCCGAAATTGCCTGTATTTGCTCGTGCTACAGCAATGCCATTACTAGCAAGCTCTCCGACAAATGCTATGCACTTGTCCTGTAGGCGGTCTTTATATCTTTCAAGCTTGTCTATCGCATCTTGTATAGATTTTTCTGTCAGAGAAACGTCAATCTTCACAATTACACCTCTTTCACGACTGCTTTGAGCATGTATTTAACCGAATAGAGAGAGGGTTTGACTCCCACTATTGTAAAGTCTGCAGAAGTTGAATCAACTAATCCGTTGGCATCCTTTGTAGGCTCGCTATCGAGCCAAATAACATCGCCCTTTTTAAAAGGGTATTCTCCTCTGTCTGTCAGCAAAACAGCGTCAAAATCAGCCGTATTAAAGCCATATTCCTTGTTTTGTGCTTCTCCTCCGTCAAACGATATATTTGCCCGAAAATCAACCGGCTCTGAAAAGCCTGTTTCCTCATGGGTGTAATATATCTTCTCTCCATCCTCTGTTTCGTAAAACTTTAGATTTCCGTCATCGTCTTTTTCATAGACTGTGACTGTTTGACCTTGAAGCGCGTATTTCATGGCTTGTTTATTAATGTCAAGCATTTTTCTTTATCTGCTTGTAAATCTGATTAGCACCGGTACTTGCCATGCCCGACACAATGCCAACGGCTATTGCATCAAGAATGTTGTTTGCCGGATAACCGGGAATTACAAACATTCCAACAATACCGAGTACTCCACCGGCTACACCTACGATAATAGGAATAATATTATCTTTAACCTGTGGTATCTGCTTTGAAGCATATCCGATTAAATAAGTAATTACCATAATAGCAACTACTGTAGGTACTTGTGTAAAGTCCATCAGTTTTTCCCTCCTTTGCCTAAATGGATTTCCTCAATCTCATTTTTCATTTTTGTTACCATGCCATTACCGCCAAGTGCGTGGTATGCGTCATACATCTCGCAAAAATTCTGATACGCATATGAGGGAATTTCGCCAAGCTTCATGTACTTATCGTGGTATTCGATAAGCTGTACTCGTAAGAGTAACATTGTACCTTTTCCGTTTGCTTGTCGTAGCTTCTTTTCCTCTTCAATGCGCTCGTTTCTTTCTTTTGTGTCTATTGCTTTTTGTTTTTTCTGCTCTTGTAAAAGCCAAACAATATAACCCAAAAGCGCTGTTAGAACAATTGGTAAGGCAATAATGTATGTCTGATAAAGTAAAGCTTTCATCTTACAGCCTTTCATCTTTAGTAATTGGCACACCGCCCACCACCACTTAATGTGTACCGCCTGCTACCATATTGGTAACGCACAATCTTCTTTTGCTTATAGCACTTTGACAAAAGGAAAGACTCCGACAAACAGCTTATCTCTGTCTTTCCATGTACGGCTCACTCCGCCCTCGCTCAATGCGCTCATGTAGTTCTCACCGGCTTGTGAATGGTCGTATACAGCAAGATTGATAATGACATTCTCAAACTGCTTTAAATCGGCGGTTATATCATCATCAGTAAAAGTGTCCGGATAACACCTTTTTGCCTTTACATCTTCCGTGGCTTGTCTAATGAGCTGTTCAATGAGTGGGTTATCTTCCTTGTTGTCGAACACTACCACATCAGATGTCGTTTCATCATCATTCGTGACTGTATCAATATGAAATTGTTTAAGTCTAATTTTGACTTGCTCTAATGTGGTGTATTCCATGCCAAGCTCCTTATAATCCAAACTTTTCAATTAACATTTTCTTCAAGTCGCTGCCATTTATTTCTGTGGCATTTTCAATACCATTTTCGCTCGCAAGCTTCTTTAGGTCGGCTGTTGACATTCTGTTAATTTCTGTCTTTGTGTATGGTGTTTCAGGTGGGTTCATAAAATCAGAAGGTACCGAATTGCTATTGCTTTCCGGTACCTCGTCTCCGACTTTATACCACACTCCATCATGCTTTATAGAGTGCGTTGCTATCATAAGCCTTAATCCTCCTTAACTTTGAGAACCATAACGCTATCCATACCCTCAAATGTAGGTAATCCAATCATAGATACAATACAGTGAGTATTGATAGGATGATTTGTAGCGTATGTGTATACAGATACACCGGTCTCAACAAGTGAGAGGTTTCCGTCTGTGATACTTCCGCTTCTTTCCTCTGGAGTCTTACCGAATGTGTAATCGCCAAGGAATACTCCGGCAGACTGTGCAGATACAATGCCTGTTGGTACAAAGTACTGTGTTTGTCCTGTCTCATCAACATAGAGCTTATCGTATACTTCAATCTCGATACCATATCCTCTAAGGTATTCAGTAACCTGTCCTTGCTGTAATCTGATACCGCCATTGTAAGCTGTGATACCGAGTACCTGTTTCTTTGTATCTTCTGCGTTGAGCACCATTTCCCAAGTCTCTGTGTTCATGGTATAACGAGTGAGAGAATATCCTGTTGCCTTTGAGAAGTCTCTCTTGGACTTAATAAGGTCGTCAAGTGGTGTAGCTGTATCCGACTTGTCCCATGCACTTGTGCCTGTAAAAGTCTTGTAATGCTGTGCTGTATGCTCTGATTTCTCGTTATCTGCAAGGTAATCAATGTAATATGGTTTTTTGTCAATAGTTACCTTTATTCTTGGAACTCCATCTGTAGGTGCAAGTAACTGCCAAATCTGTCTCTCCGGTACAACTAATGCGCCCTCGATAAGGTTCATTGGTTTCTTTGAGATTTCACGTAATACGTTATTGGCAAGGCTAGAGTTTTCAGAAGTTCTGTAATTGTCATACTCCTGTTCCTCTTTCTCTGTTACCATATAAGACTCACGATAAAATGGCATTGAGTTCTGAATGTCAGAGAAGCCTCCAACGTCTCTTAACTCTGCCTGTGCGTCAAAGCTTGAAGCTTTGAGTGATACCGGCAGTCCGTTCTTGCCCTTGATAAATCTAAGGTCGAGCGAATCCTGTTTACGTGTTCCGAATTTTTGTCTGCCAAGATAAGGGGCAGTTCCTAATGTCTTCTGATAATTGTTCCACATTACACCGAGACTTCTCGCTGTAAATGCTTCTGCTAATGGTAATGCCATGTTCTTCTACCTCCTTTTAAACCTGACTTGCTACAATCTTTGGCGCGCCATAGAAAGTAACTCTAGGTGTTGCAGTTCTAGCTTTATCTGCGATTGAAAGTGACTTAACTTTCTCCCAATCAATAGTTCCCTGATATACATATGTTCCAGGTGCGTCACCCATCGTTACATCTACATCGTGTAACAGATAGCCCTTGCACTCTGCGTCATTGCTTGGGAATGGTGTACCGGCCGGTACAATCTTCATTCCGTTTGTGTCTGCGCTTGTTACCATAGTCTGCGGTACAAGGCACGCTGCACCCTCATAAGGGAAAAATTTTAAAATTCCTTTACCCTGTGTAAAGTCTCTTACGATTGGCTTTCCCATCGTTTCTACCTCCTGTTTTAAATTACATAGCTGTTTTGGCTCTCTGCACTTGCAACTGTACCGAATGAGATTTGCTCTGCATTTGCTACATCTGCCGGCTTTGAGTCAGGTTCATTATTGTTACCGCCATTATTAGGATTAGGAGTACCTTTGAGTGCGTTTTTCTCATACTCCGCTATCGCATTGGCTTTCATGTCGGAAATAATCTTGCCAAGTGATGTTGTGTCAAAAGAGCCATCCTCTTTTACTACTGTCTTTGCCTGTTCGGCGGTAATGCCAAAATCAGACATTGCACTCTCTCGTAAATCTCTGACAGCATTATCTTTCTGTAGCTTGGCAATCTGCTGATTGGCTGTATCTAAGGCTTTATTCGCCTTTTCAAGCTCTGTCATATTGCCAGCCTGTAAATCGTCAAGCTGTGCCTGTAGCTCGTCAGCTTTGTCGGCTTTAGCCTTATACTGATTGGCTTTCTCTTTCTCTCTTGCCATTTCCTCACCGCTCTTGTTAAGCAGATTTGTTATCTGCTCATCCGTTGCATCGGGAAAAAGCTTCAAAACATCATTTCTTGTCATTTCAATTACCTCCGTAACTCACGCTTTTGTTATCGCGGGTCGCTCCCGCCGAGTTTTTCTGTTGTTTAACGCACAACTGCAAATTTTGTATAATAAAAAGCAACCTATAAGTTTTCCTTACAAGTTGCTCATTATTTGTAATATTTAAGACTGCATCTACACCCTGCTATTTCTTTTACCTGTGCCCCCAAAGAATGGTCTTTTGGAAACATCATCAACGAGTTTCCGACTTCAAACGGCTCAAAAATATCAATTCTCTTTCTATCAACTTCTGCATGTGTAGGTCTGACATGTGAATCTTCTTTTGAGCGCCACTCTTTTGTTTTGTAGCCCTGTTTTACCATTTCAGTTTGTAGTCTGTAATTGCCAACTGTATTAGCTTCATTCGCAGCTACATTTTTTGCTCGCTTCTGCGAAGTAAAATACTCCACTTCAATATTTTGCTCGGTAGCGTCAACCACCTCATTCACAATGTACCGGGCATAGTCTATAATGTATGAGGGTGTTTTCTTCGTCTTGCAATACTGCGTGGCAATGCTCTCATATCTGATGATAAATTCTTTGGTGATAGTGGTTATCTCTGTTTCTTCCTTGCCGGATAACAGGGCAAATAGCATAACAAAGATTTTTTCAAACTTTTCAGCAAGTTTTTTCTATCTTCCTTTTCCTCGTCAGATAAATCCATCTCGCCAAAATATGTGTCATAATCTATGTCTTGTATTTCATTTTTGTTAAGTGCGTGGATTTCATCTGCCATATCAAGCTCCAAAATAAATTGACAGCCAATTATTCATCGGCTGTCTTTCCATTGTTCTTATCATCGTTATTATTGTTAGGTGTAGCTGTTGTCGGCTGTTCTTCCGGGAATAACATTTCCATACGCTTAGCGCTTTCAAGAGTAACTTGTTCAGGGTCACTAAACATGTCAATCGTCTTAACAGCTCTTTTGTAATTGATACCACACCTAAGTAATATTTCAAGCACTTCTGCTTTAACAAGCATGTTGTCTAGCTTATTATGATTAATGTGTATCTCAACATCGCTAGGCATAAGCGTAAAGCCCTTGTTTATTCTTAATCTGTTAAGAATAAGCCTAAGTGCCATTCTTTCTGATTTCTTAAGAATAGGCTCATTAATAGCCGTTCTAAGTCCGGCATCATAATGTCCGTTTCGTAGTTCTACGGCTGAGCCGGTGTCACCGCCTGTGTTGCCCTGACGATTCGCAAGGCCTTGAATACTTAAAAATCTTTCAAAAAGGTCAGTAAATACTACCTGTCCCTCCGTCTGATTAAGTTCGCTCGTCATTACATCAACATCAGCCTTGTTATCTGAACCATTGTTAGATTTAACTACCAATGCTCCCTCTTGTCGCATTTTTCTGAATGTATCTATGTCAATCTCACAATTAACGAATTTCACCCATGCAGATACAAACTGCTCGACACCATTAATTCTGTCTGATGTAAGCACGTTGATAGCGTCTGTAATTGCAATAGTCATTTCAATATCAGATAATCGCCTTGCATTGTTTGGATATTCAATCACCGGAATTGCTCTGTTGCCGTTTATTCCACTTGCATAAATCTTGTCGTTGCGAATATCAAACCACTCATTGTCAGTGAACACATAATAAATATCTGCTCCGTTCTCATCCTCTCCGATTTGACAAGAGAATGCCGGACGTCCATTTGAGTAGTACACTACAAAGGTGTACATCGGATTTTCAGACGATAAATAAAAATCGCTTTCATCAAGCAACTGCCCTTGTCCATCATCATTACCGATAAATCTGTAGCCGGTACCGCATATACTTCTCCAACGATGTATGTCTATATCGCACTCCTGTTTGCTTTCCGAGTCCATTGTAATGTTAAGCTGTGTGATTTCTTCTGACTTATGGTTATCAGTACCACGCAGCACGTATTGGATTGGCTCGGCACACATTTCTGCGGTTTTTCGCTCGACAAGCTCATACGCAAGATTTACAGCAATCTTGTTATTGATTTCCGGGCGATTTACCTTTTGCCGATACAAAATCGGTTGGTCACCACGATAGTATCTGTCAAGATACTCAATCTCAATAGCGTTTTGCTCGTGAATTACAAGTGCTTTATTCAGTTCTTCGATTATGTTATTTTTTGTGATTTGCCTTTTACGTGTGAAAATAACCTGTCTGCCGTAATTATTGTGGCAAACAGCCGAAAAAGGTCTTACATTTTTATGAGCATATCTATACATCAATAAAACCTCATGCCACTTGCAGAAGTTCTCTGTGGAACCTCTTTTATCTGAAATTCTTGTGTGCCAGCCCAAAACCATATCCATTTACGGCAGTGTGTACACATTACTTTGTGGTGTTTCTTGTCGCTTTTATTTACCCACGTTAATAGTTTTCCACAACGAGGGCACATTACACTTCGTTTTCCTGTTGGTACAATATTCTGATTATTCATGTTGTCCTCGTTTCACTAAAAACGGCACCCACAATCTGTGAGTGCCGTTTCTAAAAGAGATTTTACGCAATGAACGAATTACATTTTTTTCATCTTACACATTATCACATTCTAAGCGAACCGAACGAACAAACTTACATTTTCTTAAAAAATCTTTCAAACTCCATTCTTACGCTATCTGCCGTGGCTTTACCGCCAAGCGCATATGCTGTCTGCAACCATGATTTATTTTCCAAAAATCTAAAATTAATTATTCTTCTCATTCTGCTATCATCAAGGCTTGCTATGAATTCCTCTACATCGTTTGTTTTTTCAAGCAAATCATCTTGTAAAAGCTGTAATGTAGTCATTCTTGAGTACAATAATGTACGCTTGCGTCCGTATTCAGGGTATGGTACACCCTCGATTTTGAAATGTTGTGTGCCACCCATGCCTCCTGACACAGTGTCAATCACGCTTTCTCCGCTTTCTATCTTTTCAAGGTCATCTTGCAATTTAGCAATTTTCTTTCTAACCTCTTTGATTTCCTCTTGTAAGTCTGAATACTGTGATAAAACTTCCTTTGTCATTAATAAGGTCCTCCTCTGAATGGATTGTGTACTGCTTCAACTTTTGCTATTCGCTTTTCCCTAAAAATCATATCGCACAACTGTGCAGTAGAGTCCACGCCATCATCATGTTTCATTGTGCCCTCATATGTGCAAGAAAGAACGTTTTGAAAATATTTCTTGTATTCCTTAGTTTGTCTTTCAAGTTTTATGAAATGCAGTTTTCTTATATCAGGCGCATGATTTTTAATTCTGTCCATTTTTGCGGTTTTGTTATCTGCTGGGTCATGGCTTGTCAATATTGGGTAGCAATCTTTTTTCCATATTTTCTCGCACTCCAAACGATAGGCAGATGTTGTTTTTGTTTCCTCAAAATGTACCTCTGCTGTTTTATTCGAGAATTTATCTAAGTGACTTTCCATTCTACTTGTTACTTCGGGAATTGTTATATCCTTATCGCCATCGTTATACACAACATCCACGATATAGTATTCCTTTTCAATCTCATAGCAAATTGGCATTGATACAAAGTCTCCACCGCCATATGCCGGGTCGTTTGCCGAAAAAATTCTATCAGGTCTTATTCCCTCAATTTCTGCCGGGTCAAAAAAGTTCATGTTATCAATATTGAACATCTGACCTTTTCTTTCTATCGGCTCTTGCTGATATTGGGCGAACCATGAAGCCATATCGTCATTATCTTCAAATGAAGCCATTCTGCGCTTATAATCTAATGTGGAATATCCCAATTTGTAGGGATAGTCAAAATTGCTCTCATTGTTTTCATTGAGTGCCGGAATTATAACCTCTCTATGACGTATGTTTTTATATTCAGGATTATTTGCAAGCAATTCTAATCTGCGTCCTTGTACGTCTCTTGGCGCCCATCTCGTGCCTATTCCTAGTAACTTTGCTTTGCCGGGCTTAATTCTTGGCATAAAGTTATTATCAAACTTTCCCCAAACTGTAGCCTGTCTATCCTCGCTTAGTGCTTCATCAATACCACTAAATAAATCGTCATATACTCCCAAGCCGTCACAATCACATGCTCCGTTCAGCGTTCCGTATATAGAGCGCATGGTAAATGTTGGGTATGTTTTTTTACGCAAGAAGTCTATCGTAAGGTCTTTTCCGTCTGTGATAGCTCTTTTCTCTACAATTTTAGGGTAAATATCTTTGTAGGTGTACGTTGGGTCATTTACCATTTCTAATGTTCCATCGTAAAATCCTCCGGTTATTTTGTCAGAATATGCCGAATATAGATTTGACCTCTCAGGTCTGTTTGAGCCAAACCACAAATTACCCATTTTAACGATTTGAGTCTTTCCGATACGTCCAGGGCAGAACACCATGCCCTCATCAAGTTTGTCATCGTACAAATCTTGAATAAGCTGTGCGACTTTGCTTAACGGATTTCTTCTTGGCAAATAAAATCTTTCCCATGGTGGACGATTTTTTTCCATGTAAATCATAAAGCTCTCAAACTTATAGTGGGCTTCCATCAAGAATAAATCAAAATAGTGATTAACTAAGTCATATGGTGTAGTCTCATGCTTAAAATGGTAATAATCCAAATCCCAAATCGTACCACCCGTTTTAGCCGTGCAGAAGTCCTCTATAAGCTCTTTTGCTCTCTTAGTGAGTTGTAGTCCATACTCAATATCTTTCTCGCCATTTATGGCTACACTGCAAGCGTCTACATAGGCATTAATTACTTGCTCGTCTTTCCCTTTGTCCTTTATGTAGTTTTCATATCCGTTTACTGTGGAAATAAGGCTCTGACTAGCCATAAGAAAAGCACCTCCACTTTTAAAAAGCAAAGGTGCTTATAGACCTCTGCCTATAACTGTTTTAGGGTAGCGACTAACTCTATTTGTTAGCCGGTAAAATTTTTATTAAAATGTTGGCATTGCTTCATTGCAAACCGGATGCAATTTGTTTATAAGTGCATTATAATCATCAATTACATACCTTACCGGAATCGTATATGCTTTAATGCCATATTTATTTGCTGTTTCCATTTCAATGCAACAGCCGTTCCAGTCGTAGCTCTCACATATTCCCATGAATACATCAGCCTGTGCCAGCTTCTTAAGGCTCTCGCCTAAATACCATACAGCTTCTTTGCTGTCTTTAGGCGGATTATCCTCAATGTAGCTGTCGATAAGCTCTAACTCTTCGCCCTCGTATATTTCAGCAATCTTTTTCATCTTCTGAATACTTGCTTTAATTTCTTCCTCTGTTCTGCCTTTCATTGGCACACTCACAAATAACTTCTTCATGTTCTCAATCTCCTTTTCTATGTTTTATCAACCTTTAGCTTTCTAAGGTCAGCAGCTACAATCAATCTGTAGCCGGTAATATCACTTAATCAATATCCGCAATGCTTTCTACAAAGCAATTGTAGTAGATATATCTCTTGCCGTTAAAGTCAAACTTAACATATCCACCATCGTTTGTATCAATATCAATCTTGCCTTTATATGTTGCAAGTTCTTTACCATCTGCCGTATATACAGTAATGGTTCTCTGCATACCACCATTAATATTGCTTTTAAAATCAGTTACGCTTCTTTTCCATTGTGCGGTACATCCTGTCATTCCTAAACACAATGTCAATCCTAATACAATTGCTATAATTTTCTTCTTCATAAAAATTCCTTTCCGCTGATAATCAGCAATCATTTATTTTAATTCATCTGCTGTAACTATATGTAAAATCCCATAATTACCTTTATCAAAACTGTCTCTTGCACTTTCGTGACATCTTGTGCGTAGTACATTTAATGCACTTTTAATATTGCTATTGCAAATAGCCTTAGCAATGTCAGAAAATGGTTGTGGGTTGTCTAGTCTTGAATTAGCTTCTGCTATAGAACAATGCTTATATTGTATTATTGCGTCCATTGCAAAGTCTCTGTCCAAATTAACACCCAAAAATCTGTCCGTAACTGTATTCCATATAGCATATAGGTTATCTACATCATCTTGTAATGCGACTGTTAACATATAATCTCACTCCTTGTTCAGTTCATCCGCATATCTTGTCATTTCAATCTGTGTTCCGTTTTCATCCCTTGCACCGACAGTTACATATCTGTTACTTCCACTCATCATATCCCCAATCCGTATTTCTGTTTTATCATCATTAAACTTGTAACACTCACGCATTTTCTCAATGCAGTTATTCATTTCTGATATTTTCATAAAATCACTTCCTATCCTTTTTGATAATCTCTCTGAATACATCAAGCATTCCTGTTTCTTCAAGCAAAAACACTGTTCCTGCAATGCATATAGATATCATAAGTGCCACAGCTACTATAATCGCAATTAAAAACATAATCGTAAAAGCACTATTCATTCTTCATAAATCTCCTTGTTTCCTCGGTTATTTTAGAGCATATAGCGAAATTCATTTCAACGTGGCTTTTTGGCAGTCTGCCAAACTTTTCCAAAGCATATTTTTCTACCACTTCTCTTGAAATATCTATGCCAAAATTTCTCAATGCTTCTTTAGATGGCGGTTGATACTCTGATAAAAGATTGTCAATGTTGTTCATTTCTCATAAACCTCTCAAAATCTCTCCTACACTTAGGGCATAATTCAAAATTATTGCTTTCTCTTTGCGTTTTTCTCTTATAAATAACTCCGCAGATACCAAGGCTGTATGATTGCTTTTCTACCTCAATATTTGCAACAGCACTATAGTTGTACTCGATTTCCACACCGCACCTGTCGCAAGTGCGCCATTCTTTTTGATGTTTCATTCCTCCACCAACTTTCTAATCGCCATACATAAACATATTTCCAAAATAGAAATCATTTAGTGCTTTTTCTAATTCGTCTTTGTACCTAAATGGACTTAAAGGGCTTTTTATTTCTTCCCTCAATACAGGTGACATATTGTCTATTAAAATGTTTTGTGTAGCACTTGCAAGATTTTGTGGTGGCAAATCCGCTAAAGCGCATAACTCCATTCTTTTATGGTCGCATTTTTCAGATTTAGGGCAACTTTTACATTTTTCTGCTAATTTACTTAAAGGTTCCGCCATTACTACACCAACTTTCTACCGCAGATAGGGCAAAATTTTATATCTTCTATTTCAATTCCAGACATAAAATGGTCACTGCATCCGACGAATAAATGAAATGCATTTTCAAATTCAACAATTCTCTTTGTTGTGCTTACAATACACAAGCAAATGCTCCGCAATCTGCTCTAGCTCGTCAATAGAATAGATATCTCCTTTTACTACATTACATCCGATAAATACTTTCTCAACGTTACTCGTTTTTCTTGAATATGTTGCATTTATAAGCATATTTGCTGTTTCGAGTGCGTCAAATGGTAGTTTTACAAGTCTGTCGGTTTCAAAACTGCGCTTTTCTTCTAATTCGTGTTTAAGTTGTGTAATATGGCCTTTAGATTCTCTTAACTCTTTTCTTAAACCCTCAATTTCCTCCCGCTTCTTTTGCATTGCAATTTCATAATCGTCAAATGAAACATATTCTCCATTTGCATAAGCAATTCTATCTTCAAACATCACTTTTCCGTCTTTGAATTTATATCTTTTAACTGTATATGCCATAATTACACCTCAATCAAAGTAAATTTTCGTTTTTTAACAATGTTGTCTCCGTGAAGCATTCCATCTATGTCTCTGCCACACCCCATATTGATTGTGTTTACCTCACATTTGCCTAAATACACTTGATATTCTTTCCCTGCAATAGAGATAGTTCCAAGCGCATTTTCAAAGCTTGCATTAAAGCCACTGTAGTCATAAGGTGTACCACAATAAGGGCATTTTTTAAGTTTTCTGTCAATCGGTGCGCCACAGTTCACACAGTTTGTGCTCATTGCTTATTCTTCCTTTGCCTTAAACAGTGTGTCCGGAAATGGAATACCTAAAAAATGCATATTTGCGTACTTCCTAAATGTCGGCACGCTCATGCCAGCTATCTTTGCAGCTTCCGCCTGTGAGCATCTTCCGTATGCGTATTCCATCAGCCCCTCTCGGAATGAATCGATATTTCGTGTCTTAACTCCCTTTGCCATATTTATACCTCCGTTTAGTACTCTATAATGCCTTGTGCCAACTGTAGCAGATAGTCGCTTTTAGCAAAATGCGTTATCGAGTAGTTAGTCTCTCTTCTATGTGTTCGTCTGAAATGCTCATTAACCATTCTATCAAGCCCTGTAAGCCCTGTTTCGTCTGTTAGGTAAACATCTGTCCACTCAAAGTGATTATGTTCTGTATCGGTCACATTAGAAAGCGACAGGCATACATTAGTCAGAGTCTTATCCGTCAAGATTGGGTGAAACTTGCAAAAATATGTTTCGTACAGGTTCATGTATCTGTGAAATGAGCTTTTAACTGTTCTTCTGATTGTTTCGTTTTCAATACTGTTGTCACAGATTTCAGAAAATCTATTGAGCATATCATCTTTCTTTGCTTGCATATCCTGTCGGGTGACTCTTGCCGTCTGTTTCTCGAAAACAGATGTATGTACCTCTCCAGTAATCTCTGAATTATAATCTCTGTTTAAATTCTCTGTAGTAATCTCTGGTAATGGTCTGTCACATTGTCCCTCTCGACAGGTCATTTTGTCCTGTCGGTCTGTCATATTGTCTTGTCGATTTGTCATTTTGTTCTCATCGGAATTAAATTCATCCACAAGCTCTTGTAATTTTTCAGTATCTATTGTGTACCACTTTGTTTTATCAATGCCCAATTTGTTATAATTAGCAGATACAACAACTCCTTTATTTTCAAGCCTTGTGAATGTTCTCTGTATCGTTTTTTCACTCCAATACGGAAAATCTTTAGCTTTCCAATCGCTGTATGAGTTATATACCCAATATCTGTCGTCAATAAAATTTTTACCGGCTTTTCTGTTAATTCCTAGCCAATAATTTAATTGATTTAACACTATTGCCTCGTTTAAATCTCCTAAAACAAGTGCTAAATCAGTATTTATGATAAGTGTCTTTGATTTGTCTACAAAAAGTTCATTAAAATTCATAAATTACCTCCGTACCGATAACTCCGTGATTTATATAAAAACAGCTGTCAGGCGGTCACGGTTCCGCTTTTCGTGTTGCAATCACTAGGCAACTGATTTTACCGAATTAAATTAAAATACTTTTTTCTTCCATTCTTCCTTGTTCGCAATTCCGTTACTTGTTTCTTTTACAAAAGCAAACATTTTATCAAAATCTTCTGCGTTTATATAAATGCTCCCATTGAAAATATGAGTTTTCAATCCAAGTTTTGTCACAAGCTTTCTTACATCATACACATTAAAGTTACGAATATTCGTTTGGTTTTTGATTATTGTTTTTATTCTAGCGTATGAATAATCGCTTTTCCCCGCCATTTTATTGTATTTCGGCTTATATTTTTTGATAAATTCTGTTTCTTTATCATCCAATTCACTTTCTTTGCAATTAATAATTGCTATTTTGGTGAATTTTTTATCTTTATGTGAATATGGTCTTGCTAATCCTATTTTAGATTGTCCAACATAAACAACCTCATCCCCATCCATAAGAAAATAGATTATAGGGGTTTGGACATTAGGAAGTATTCTTGAATTTTCATTTTCTGCAAAATTCATAATATTATTACCTGCCTTTCTGATAATAGCCTTATTAGCAAAACAACAAACAGGCACTAAGGCTTGTGCTTTTCGGTAGCTAACCTAGTTTGTTGTAATCGGATAGACAGGACTCGAACCTGTGACTCCCTCCGCTACCATTACCGCAGTGGGTTTCTCCCAACTGAACTACTATCCGAAAAAGGCAAGATACACTCCATCAAAAGGTTTCCCAAAACACATTACAGAATTTTGAAGTGTCTCACCCCATTGCTTTCAGTCGCGCGTACCTACTAGCAACTTGTTTTTGTGTGTTTTATTTTTACTTCGTCTTACTGTACCGTGCTAACACGTACAGGCCCGTCTTACTCCACTGCTTTAATTTAAAAACATGTCAGCGTTACGCAACCGCTATTCAAGATATAACAGCTCGCACTAAACCGACATATGATTGATGTGGTGTGGATTTGAACCACACATAAAAGACTTACTTTCTCATAATGTCCCCTGAGAAATACTTTCTCCGTATTGCGTTTTGCAATAGACATTTCATAGCGTTTACCCATTCCGCCACACATCAACAATCGGCAAGGTTGGGAATCGAACCCACGACAAATCAGCTAATAGCCGACTGCTCTACCACTGAGCTACATGCCAATAATGAGGGTGAAGTCTAAGGAGTGGCTACACCCTCCGGAGATATAAATTTGTATGTGCTGTAGGAAGAAAAGAACTAACGAAACCTACAGCAAAGGACATGTGAGGAATTGCACCTCACCTAAGACTCATATGATTTGAGTTGCCCTAGTTTAACAATTAAAGGGGGTATATATGTCTGCTCCGCCTATTACAGATGTCTTTACGACAGGTTGGTTTCCACGCTCGTGCATTGTGGGATTATACACGATTAAACCCTCACGAGCCTTGTGACGGCTCTTGACAGCTTTCCACTATGAGGGTGAAAGGAACTACTAAGTCCAATGTCGGGGAACCAAGTAAACCCCGAACAGGGCATGTTGGATTCGAACCAACGTATGCAGCAGTCAAAGTGCTGTGCCTTACCGCTTGGCGAATGCCCTATATCTACTGCCACATGAAAGCTATGGCAAGTATCTGACCGAACATTACCGCAATGCTAAGAAGTCTCGGACTAACTGTTGCTTTTGCGTCTAATGTGGCACTTGCCATTCCAAGCGCAATTAATGCTAGCCATACTGTTGTTGCGATTTTTAATACAAACATGATTTACACCTCATTTTCTTTAAATACTGACTCAGTTATGCACGCAAGAGCCAAAAACACTATTGAGACTACCATTGAGTATCGGTCAGAAAAGAGCATTCCGTAAAACATACAAAATAAAATTATCCATGTATACAGGCCCTTAAGAAACATTGGCATGAATTTATAAACAATCTTGTCGAAAATCTTCCATTTGCGCTTAGACTTAAGTTCGCGAGCTTTATCCATGTACCATTCTGCCTTGCTCATATCCTCAGCCACAGAACCTTTATGCCCGGCACGATATTTATACTTGTATGCAGTAATTTCACACCATTTAGCCACATCCTTAAGCCCGTAAATGTCAATCATTTCATCAATGCGCTCTTTACGGTCAGGCAAGTTGTAGTGGCTAGGGTGATTTACCATATCGGAATTAATTTTGTTAGACTCAAATCCTGTTAATTTCATCTCTGTTAGCTCCTTTGCTGTTATATATTATATATAACTATTATTTAATCATAGTTGTATGTATATATATTATTATTGTGTATGTTGTTTAATTAATATATAACTTATGTTATAATAATAAATACTGCTTGGTGCGATTAAGGTATGAGTAAGAGCCTTTTTGTTTTGGCGGATATTTTGGGGGCTAAGTGGGGCGGTTTGCCGCTTTTCATATATACCCCCGGGGCACCCAATGCGTGCGTTTTTCAGTCCTCAAACATCAAGCATTTTAAATTGTATCTATTGCATATACAATTCATCTATACCCTTTCAACTCTTCGCTAAACAACTGTTTTCTGCATAGTTGTAATAATTCAATAGCCCTCAAAGCCTTATAAATCAAGGGATTAGAATTGTGTGTATTGTATATACAATTACTTGGCATTATCAACCATGCTATCACTCGATAATGCTTTAATATTCTGACTATTTGCACCGCCCAATTGTGGTAATTCGTTGGCGCTTAACGCTCGCGCTTGCTGTCTGCTATCGCTTGTGTATGGTGAGGCCCAGCCATAACGCCTATTAAGTATTGCAATTACTCCCACAGGATTCTTTGCCCCGGTCACGAGCTTATTTGATAGACTTTCTTCTTGATATTTCCTCAGTTTTTCCAAAATTTCCGATGCGGTCGAGCTTAGCGTATTTTTCCCCCAGTCATAAATAGTACTATCAGGTATACCAGTTAAAGAACTAAAACCCAATATACTAACTTCTTTATCATACTTCATACACATATCATAGATATATATATCTAATACATACATTACTAATTCAAAATTATAACTATTATAATTACTCTCTTTAAATACTTTATTATTTGTATTGTAGTTATCTTTAGATTTAAAATAATTACTATCAAATAACTTTTTTTGAATATAATATAAAGCGCTATTCCATACACTTTGAGATTCTTTTTTTATATCCTCAATCTTATTTACTTCACAAAATTCGTTTAAATAAAATAATAAATCATTTTCATAAATCTCAATATCTGACATGTAACACATCCCCCAAAAAGCCAAAATAAAAAAGCCCGCACCACCTGGAACAATTCCAAGTGATACGAGCTAACCGGCATTCGCTTATTAATTAAATTTAAAATAATAATAATCAAATATACTTATTTTGTCAATATACTGATTATTGGATATATAACAATTACTGTATTGATTAATATATACCACATCACACATATATTAATTATATTATATAAAAATAAAAAGCCGGTCATAAAAACCGACTTTAAATTCTAAAACGGGCACTCGTTGTTATTATTTTCCAGTTCATCCAATTTCTCCAATACTAATTGGTTTACAAAGCCGTTAATTGTCAGCCCTTGCGCCTGTATTCGGTCTTTTGTACCCTTTGGCAGCATAACGCTTATTCTGTCATAGTTCTCTTTTGCTTTTTCATTCTGTCTCTTTACTCTGCTTTTATAGTTTTCAATCATTTTCTTTTCATCCATTTTTTACACCTCATTATATAAATTAATAATATCAATAATCACTGGCAATAATACTATAAATAATATTGCTATACATAAATATATAATAATTAAATTATTATGTCAATAATAATCCATTACATAATATAAATAATAATAGTTATTCCTTTAAAAAATAACGTTTCTTTGCTATGCATTTTGTGCCTTGTATGTCAATTACTTTTTTGTGCCTTATTTTAATATTTTTTCTTCACGTTCTAATTTTTCCGCTACAGCTAATTTGATAAAATCGTTAGCGCTGTATTTCAGGGCTTTAATTCTATCTTTTGTGCCTTTAGCAAAGCGACAGTTTACGCGCTCAAATTTATCATCATATTTATAATTAGCTTTTCTGCGCGCTTCCGTGGTCTTATATTCCATATATTTTACACCTCTTTCGTTTATATAGTTACATCCATTATATATTTTTGTGCCTTGTAAGTCAAGTAATAATAATTGCTTCTACATAATAGCGTTTTAAATAATTTTGTGCCTTGTATATATTGTATAACAGTTTTACTTTTTTGTGCCTTACATTTTGTGTATTTTGTCTATTGTTTTGTGCCTTACATTTTGATATACTTTAGTCAAGTCGAAAGACAAGGAACAAAATAAAAAAGCCTGTCGCGGAGCTACCAACCAAACGACAGGCACCAAACAAATAATATGAAAGGCGCGTATATTATAACATACGTGGGAAAAGGTGTAAACATGGAATACTATTATTTATCAGCAATCAAAGAGGATGTAAAAAATTATATTGACGATGAAATAACAATTTCTGATTTTTCAGACCGTGACGAGCTGGAGAACTACTTAAATGACGAGTTATGGACTTGCGACAGCGTAACCGGCAACGCGAGCGGTAGTTATACTATGAACCGCTTAACAGCTAGAGACTATGTTATCGACAATATAGATGAGCTTAACGATGCCGTTGAAAATCTTGGAATTGACAAAAATATCGTTGGTGAGAAGTTTCTCGCCGAGGATTTTGAATGGTGCGATGTAATAATTAGATGCAACTTACTATCAAGTGCAATTAGTGAAGTACTCGACAGCATGGAGCAAAACAACGAACTAGATTTTGACAGCGACAACGAGTAATTAGCATTTAAGCCGGCGCAAGTTCACCGGCTTTATATTAAAGAGGTGTAAATATATGAGATATAAAATTGAAAAAATAGCAAAAAGAAATAATTTAAAATATGAGGTTGTGGAATATCGGGGTGGACTCAAGGGTTATGAATTTAGCGCAGACAGCTACAGCGAAAAGAGCTTTTTAAAATCTTTATTTAGAGCAAAGGACTTGTATATTAGTGGAAATTCATATAGCTATTATTTTATAGTCATGTATTTAGATGATTATTTGAGATTAAAAAAATTCGGCAAAATGCAAAGAAAACTTATAAATATGTTCTGCCAGGCGATGCATGACGGCAAAACAGCGACAGAGGCAAAAAACATACAATTACATTTTTGCGCGTTGTGTCCGGAATATTTCCCGGCATATGAAGATATTTATTATGATGATACAGCATGGGTTTAGTGGGGCGCAACTATGAGAGATTTTATCGAGCTTTTAAAGGCTTTCGGGCTTTTTATATCATGCCTTGTTATTGGGTATGGCGGTTTATTTTTATTTTTTTATTAGACACGAATTATTATAATTCACGAGCTAATAGCGATACAAATTAACATGGTGTATTTAAGCCGGTTCGATTCCGGCTATTAGCTTTATATATAAGGCTTTTCAGGTCTTATATTTTAATCTGTTGAGGGCTACCAATTAAAAGCGGTTATAAGTGCATATATTAATGCTTTGAGCGTTTGAGGGCTACCGGCTTTTGTGGTCATAAGTGCATATATACAGACATTCGCGGATAATGTAAAGCCGTATCGGTGTGGCATTTGAACTTGCGACAAGTGAAGCGATTAACAAACGTGGGGAATAGCAAGCGCAGAGCAACGAGCGTTAGACATGCTAAAGTGTATAAGATATACAGCGCACTATAAATATTTTGTATGCATATATAGGTGATTTGCGTTACCGCCTATAAAAACAGATTAACGCACGACAAACCGCGAAAAGGTCAAAAAGCAACCTATAAACCATGTACTAAAACAGAAAAGAGGGTTAATGAATGGATAACAAACTAACTACGCTTGACGCTGTAGAAATGGAAATTAGAGCGCGTTACAGTGGAAAATATACGGACGTATTAGGCTATCAGGCAAGCGAGCGAGAGACACGCAAAGCAATAACAGATATTTTTAAGTATGTCGCGAATTTTGGCACATGTGACGATGTTTTGACGCTCATAAGTGGCAAGGAATACCGCCGGACGGCTTTTATTAATTTCCTGAATCATGAGAATTATATAAGCCCAATAATTAAGGCTTGTTATAGTTAGGGGGTATATTATGCCAAAATATGAATACCTGGGAAAAAAAGAAATATATAAGCGCGTCAAGGCGCTAGGCTATGAGATGCCGAAAATAAACGATTTTAGTTATATCAAGTACGATTGCATAGAATGGATGGAGTCACACAAGTTAAAAATAACAGTTCAAAGGGGCGGCGAATGGTTGCAAGTCGTAGAAAAGCGCGCGCACGTTCACCCGGTCACATTATTTTGTGACTATCAGGCCGGAAAATATATCACGCGTTACCATTAGGGATATTTTATATCCCTTTTTGTTGTACATTGACAAATAAACAAAAATATTCTATGATTTTATGATATACACATTTAAAGCCGTGTATTTGACGTTTTAAGGGCTTTTAAACACGCTAACATGGATTTTATCAAGCACGCTAAAATAAGTCACAAAACGAGCCGTTTACAATGCCTAAAAATATAATTATAGCATTGCAAGCCGTCAAGCCGTGGCGAGTTGTGCCGGGCGCAATATCTAACAAGTCAGGCGCACCAACTCATGGAAAATGTTTGAACTTTCAGAAAACTTCACTCAATTAAAGTGCGGTGTGAGTTCTTTGCAAGTTCTCGGCAAGTTTTCGTAAAATTTCGCGAACGGATTTTTGAAATCAAAAAACTCTAAAGGTAGGGGGGTATCAAAAATTCTTGACAAAATTTTTAGGAATTTTGAATCGCTAAAAAATAAATGCTCTTAGCACTGTAGTCACTCTCTCCTAGTTTTTCAATCAATTTCTGCCGTGTCATTTCCGGATTAGTCCGGTGTATGTATTCTAATAGTCTGTCTATTTTATCCATATTTCTGCTCCAATAAATTAAATATTTTGTCAGCCGTGTATACAATATTTCGCCCATACAGGCTCATAAAGTCTGCGATTATTTCTTCTGTCTCTATGTCGATGTCACAGCCGTATGAAAATGAGTACACATGCACTAGCTCATGGCATAGTATTTTGTCAGCCATGTAATCAGACACATTATCAGCTATCGTTACTGTCTTGGTTGTATTATCAGTCACTCCTAAACTTATCGTACCGTCAGACCGCCTTAATTCGCTTGATGTGGGCTTTTTAAATTGTATGTGCCACAATGTATCATTAACTCTTATATCCATGCTTATACCCTCTAAAAATGGCTATGAGCATTACTACCCATAGCCTTAATAATTACAGTTTTGACGCAAGATTGCTCATCTTGGTGCGCAAAAGATTGCGTTCATCGGGTGTCATGTCATTTAAAAGCTCCGATATGTCTCCGCTCAATTCACGAATATACATGTCAAGGGCTTTCATTTTATGCTCTTTGTCCTCTGTTGAAGCTCCTTTGTGCATTTCTTTTGTCTCGGTATAATGCCTCTTTGCTCTGTCATAATTGCTTTCACTCACATGTGGTGCAATCGGTTCAGAGTAGTACATCTTACCTTGGCTCTTATCCATGTCGCGCATATACTCCATGTCGTTGTAGTTTACCGGCATGTGATAATATGGCGGTTCTTCATATCCCCTACGTGTTCCACGACCTTTAGGGGCAAATCTGCCATTTGCATAGCGATATTGGTCGTAATATCTTCTGCCACTTTCTTCGCCATATTCTGCCTTAAGACTTCTTAGGAGTTCTTTGTCGTACTCTTCTTCCTCTTCATCAGCCTTTTTCATAGCTTTGGAAATTATTGAATGATATTCAGCTTCTGCAAGGTCTTTTATCATATCCACGACCTCACCCATTTCAGAAGTGTCAACATTTTCAATGCCCTTTTCAAACTCGCTGACGGCTTTCTCTGTAAGGCACTCCTGCATTTTGTGCATTCTTTCAATGTGCATACTCTCACCCCCTAACCAATTCGATTTACTGTGATGTTAGCATTTGCAACACTGATAGCCTGTGCAGATGTATTCTTGACAGAAATTGCCTGGCAGCATCCGCAAGGAAGCCATACATCTGTTGCCATAGACACATTGTTAAATGCTTCAACTGCTGTTGGTGTAGAGATTGCCAGTGTAGATAAGTCCGGCTCGCCCTCGACAGCAATAGCTAATGAAATTGCTCCTGCGGTTCCGCCTGTAGGAACTGCAATATTTCCGTTAAATTCTACTCTGTACTTTGCTTTGCAAGTGTTGGTAGCGCCTTTAAGGTTAATTAATCCGCTTCCTGTTCTGTGTGAAATATATCCTTTATTGCATACAGACGTTGGCGCATCTGTAAATAATACATTTCCGTTTACTGCAACTGTCTGTGTTGCAACATTTGAAAATTCAGCCATAATAAAATCCTCTCTTTCACAAAATAAGGGCAAACATTATAGTCTGCCCTTTGATTATAAGTAATACTGCTTAGCAGACATAATCTCAACTAACTCTCGACTAAACTTGGACTAAACCTCGACTAAAAATGGTTTTTAATCAGTTTAGATTGAGTTAACTCAATTAAGATACTCAATTATTCATTTTTAGCAATTACAGCCGGTATTGCAACCACAGCCATATGCATAAGCATTTGGGTTAGGCACAACATAAGCTGGAATAGCCGTAGGATTTACAGAGTTGACAATCTGCTGTGTCTGTGCTGTCATTGCAGTAGTCAGAAGTGCATTTTGTCTATCCTGTGAAGCAGAAAGTTCAAGTTTCTGCACCTTATCTCTCAAATCCGCATTTTCCTTTGTACATAAGTAATCAAGAATAGCCCTCGTTCCTGCCTGCTGACTATCAATGATGTCTCTTGTGTTGCTATTCATTGTGTTTTGTAAAGCACAAGTGTTAGTTGCTAAGTTGTAATTAATTCCCTGGATGGCTTCTCTCGTCTCACAGCAGCAGTTAGCAAGCTGTGACTGTAAAGCGTTGGTATTCTGCATATTAGCAACTGTGTCAGCGTTTACTGCCTGTTGTATGCCATAGCCGGTCTGCATGATGTTTGTGTTTATGCCGTTAAAGCCTGTGAGCATACTGTTGTTCATGGCATAAAAGCCGTCACAAAGTCCGTTGGAAATGCCGTCTAACTTGCTGATAACTGCTGAATTATCAAATCCTCTCTGAATTTCACTGCCGACACCGCCATTAGTGCCACCGAAACCACCAAAGCCGTTACCCCAGCCTCCGAATATCGCAAATACTACGATAAGGAACCAAAGCCATGAGCCGTCATTCCAGTTATTTCCGTTGTTGTTTCCGTCCAAATTCGCCACGATAGGTACGCTTGGACAATTTCCTGTGTTGAACATCTGTTTTACCTCCAAAATTTATTTCATAAAGAGCCGTGCGCACGTTCTCTCATATGCTATATCCCAAAATTACCTCTAATTTGCTTCATTACATCGTCAGGATTAATGCCCTTTTCTTTGCATAGGTTTCTTGCCATTTGCTCAATTCCCTTGCTGTTTCCGCTTTGAGCCATGCTCATTGCATTCTGAATCATTGGATTTTTCATTACGCGATTATTGCTCATTATCTGTTGCATTATTCCCATTACATTCATACTTTTTCACTCTCCTTGTTTTGTGTTCGTGGAGTTTTTCTCTGCGCTCCTAAAGATAATTGCTCAATTTTCTCAGATAGTTCGTTGAGCTTTGCCATAATGCCCTCTGTGGCTTTTTCTGATAGGTCAAATTCAAGCTTTTCCGTGTCACCAGATAAAATGTCTGTCTTATCGTTTAAAACCGGCTTAAAAGTCAATGTGCGTATTGTTCCGTCAGCATTCCAGCTCTTGGCATATATCTCCGTTAAATCCTGTTTTGGAAAAAATGCTACACTGCCATCCATTGGCACCTCGTTGGGATTAATCGTCTCAATTGCTTGTACTACTCTGCCACTTATTCCTTGTGTTGGTTCAGGCTGTTGGTATCTCTGATAGCTCGCCATTGGGTTGTACTGATATGCTCCATAATTAGGTGTATAATTCATCATTGGTTGCTGATACGGCATGTTCATCTTTGTTTTCCTCCAAAACTTCCTCTATCGCTTTAATGACAAGGGATAATGTCATTAGGTCGATTTTTTGTAACTCACTTTTAGCAAATATTTTTTCTCTCACATCATCGTCAAACATAACATCATCTCCTTATGCCTAAATTGTTGCATAAAAAAAGAGAAGAGCATTTCCATGTTCTTCTCTAATTATTGTCATGCATAAGGTTTTTCCATGTACCATTCATGTACCAATAGTGTACCATTTTTTGTTTATTTATGTGAATATATAACGAATTATATAAAATTAAGATTTCATGTGAAACATCGTAAAATTGAGGTATGTTGCGGTTTGTGAGGATATAATGAACTATGTTAAATACCCCTCGTAGCAACGATGCCTAATTTCATTTTTGATTTTACCTATTCAAAAACCCATTGTTTAAGGGATTCTTGCCTTTCTATTTTTGATTTATGTACCAATTCTGTACCAATTTAATCGGATATACTATATTTTTGATTATTTTATATTGCTTTGAGTGCTTCCGCCACTCTGTCCATTTCTAAGTTCTTTTGCTCGTCTGTCGTGTGAACGTAAAGGTTCATTGTGATACCTATGTTCGAGTGTCCTAATATTGTCTGCAAGGTTTTTGGAGTCATACCGGCTTCAATACATCTTGTTGCGAATGTATGTCTTAATACGTGCATTGAAAATCTCGGTATGTGTGCTCTGTCACACGCTTTGTAAATTCCGGTATCATATGTGCTGTTTTTCACCGGTGCTCCGGTCTTACACAGAAACACTCTGTCTCTCCATTGAATGTCAATAAATTTGAATGAAGCATTTTTGGCTTTCTGCAATTTCAATAGCGATACGGCTTCATCAGTGAGTGGAATTGTCCTATATCCTGATTTGCTCTTAGGTGGTCCCTCTCTCCATTCGCCTGTTGAATGCCTGTACTCTAAGCTCCTGACAATTTTGATTGTTTTGGCTTTAAAGTCTACATCTTCCCATTTAAGCCCCACAAGCTCGCCTGTCCTTAGCCCAGTCTGCAAGGCAAATCTGTATTGATACTCATATGATGTGCCTTTGATAGCTTCGCAGAATTTTTTCTGATTTTCAATCGTCAATGCTTCTTTCTTTGAGGACTCCTTGCCAATGTCGGATTTCACCATGCGATTGCACGGATTTTTGGGGATAATCTCGCTTTGATATGCATAGTCAAGCATATTGTATAACGCTATGCGTGTCTGATATATCGTTGCCGTTCTGTAATCCTCGTCAGCCATATTAGTCATTATCTTTTGGCAGTGAAGCGTATTAACCTCTCGCAGTATCTTATTTCCGATAACAGGCTTTATGTTGCGATTGTATCTCTCAGTGTAGTTTCTTAGCGTGTTAGGTCTTACTGTGCGCTTCTTAACGCTTATCCAGTAGTCAAACCATGCATCAACCAACATGTCAGACGGAAAGTCGGGGTTGCTGTGCTCATCAGTGTACTGCTCATCGGCAAGCCACTTTTTACACTCTTGTAGTTTTGCAAATAATTTCTGTACTCGCTTTCCATTCCTTGTCGTGTATCTGCCGACATAGTACTTGTCTTTTCTCTGACTAATGCCTCTGCCTAGTTCTTTACCTTTCAAGTCCTTTCCCATATTAAATTTTCGCTCCTTTCACTTATGGAAAAAGCCTTATGCAATTTATTATAATATCACATAAGGCTACATAAGTCCACATTTGATTATATCTCTATCGTCTCTGCGATATACTTTTCAAACTCTTTTCGCTTGATTAATCGTCTCTTTCCGACATACATAACAAATTGGCACCTTGGGTTGTTTGTTATTTCTCGGAGCTTATTTACTCCGATGTTACTGTATTCCGCAGCTTCATCAATCGTCAGCGTTACCTTTTCCCATATTGGCACTTTGTTAATCATTGCCTGACTCCTTTCTATCTTTTCTTTAATGTCTGCCACTCTCCGGGAAGTGGTCGTTTTTGAAATTAATAGTCTCTGCGATACCTCTTCAAGGCTTTTATCAGCAACTAGCAACTCAAAAACTTCCGCTTCCTCATCGGTGAAATTGGCATTTTTCAAAATTTCTTCAAGTTCCGGCTTAGTAAGTTTTGAAAACTTCATAAGCCTATCTCCTATTCTTCGGTTTTGCTTGCACTGTGTATACAAGTATTTGAGTATCGGCATGAACTGTTACACGGCTTATTATCCTCGTATACACATTGTCTTTCAATCGGCTCTATATCGCTTATAGTTCTGCTATTCATCAACACTACTCCTTTCTATTTCAAGTTCAAATAACACATTATCCCGCAGTCCGGAAAAATTTCTGTGTTCATATTACCTCTGTCCGGCGCAAGCTCATCTAAATAAACTTGTCCGTTTTTGTCTTTGAGAATTGAATGATTAACTTCCCTTTCTAATTTCGCCCGACTTTCAAATACTTGTGGAAAATCTACTCTAATCTTATTCCAATAGCCCATGCCACCCTTTACACAGCCAATGCAGTTATTATTCGGATAGCCTAAGTCGTACATTTTCGGTCGGGCAAAATCAAAAGTTCGTTCAAACAATCCGTGTACCTCTTCTTTTGATAATCCTCTGTCAATTAATGGAAATTCATGTTGTGCCTGTGGATTAGCTTCAATGGTTCTTTCGGCTCTCTCTGTTTCCTTAAGGTCAAATCCCCACACATAAGTAATCTCACAATCTTTGTGTTGTTCTTCCCATTCCTTGCGGACTCTCTTTTTCAGCCAATTCGTACATGGCGCAAATCCATTACCCGGATTTCTAAAACCACCAAACACTCTCACACAATCTTCAACAGAGTTGTACTCACTTGACTTTAAAACCTTTATCTCTTTACCGATAGCCTTTTCACAATCCTTTATGAACCGCATACTATCGGGATGTTGGTCAGCTATATCAATGTAAATCCATTCATCCACATCTCCTGCTAAATATCCAGCCATAAAACTTGATATTCCAGCACTTATCCAACATACTTTTAATTTTGTCATAACACCACGCTACAAATCCGTGTATCGAGGATAACAATAGCGCCGAGCGTTTTTTAGCGTACTTTAAAGGTGTTCTCTCAACCTACTCACTTCCCTATTGCTTTATGTATTAACTTCGTCTACTTTAGCTTCTTAACACAACCTCGGTTTACCGAGGATTCGTTATTCCTTCCTTTTGCATCTACAATTTGTTTCACTACACCACTGCTCTTGTATATCATCATCGGTCTTATCTCGTCCACGGATGTCGTACCATGCAAACGCTACCTCTGTCAGACCGATTATGCCGAATACAATGAGTGTGGTGTATACTGCTGTTGTTATGTTGGTCATTCTGTATCGCTCCAATCGAATTTTTGACCACAATTCATACAATGGAAGTAGAAAGTCTTATTATCAGCCGGTATTCTGTCTGTCAAAATTTCTCCACATGTCGGACAGCACAAGTACTCCTCTTCCAAATCTTCAAAATACTGCTTCATGATAGGTTTCTTTGGTATCTGTTTTTCAAGTGCTGATATTGCAAATCTAATTGCTTCTAAAACGTTGTAATCAGGGTATGGCTTCCATCTTTCTTTTAGATACTCAAAATGCATTCGCAAAAATTCAATTGCTTTTTTCGCTGTCATATTATCTCTCGTTTTCTAACAATTCCGGATTGTCAAATCTGTTACCATTAACTTCAATTGTGCTTCCATAGCATTCTTCAAACTCAGATTTGTGACCGTCTGTATCTTCAACATTCCAACACATATCCTCTTGATTCCAGATAATCTCGTAAAAAGCTCTTTCGTCAGAATCCCATACAATATCATTTTCATAAATTAGCTTGCCATTCTTGTCTTGCGAACCTATGCATCGGCAGATTGTGGATGTGTCTATTTCAATAGCATATAAATCAGATGCATAACTTGGAACTATATAGTATTTTTCTTCTCCTGTATGTCCATATCTTATAATGTAGCCAACAACCCATTCTCCGTCACTAATCTCCTTTGCCTTGGATAAATATCTATCTTCCATATTCTCTCCTATTCTGCTTCTGATTGAAGCCAATTTAACATACATTTTTTACATGCATCTTTATCATTTGGATGTACGCACGTATCATAGTTTCCTTTTTTCCAATTAACCATATGAGGGCAAAGACTGGACTCTGCTAACTCTTCATCCGACATATTCCTTATTCTGTCGGCATTAGTCTTTGTGTTGTTACACCTGCAACAAGGCTCGTTATCTCTTGAATTGTTGTTGTGCTGGCAGTTGCAAGTGTGGTTAGTTTCATAATTCTGTATGCTTGCCACTTCTGCAAAAGCTGTGAGCATATCCGCAAAATATTTCAGCATACTATCTCTATCAATGTTGTTCTTATCTGCCATAGCACATACACTTGCTAATGTGTCGGTTACTATGCTCTGTAAATCTTCCATTTCTTTGTCTGTGAGATTGCTCTGCTTATCGCTCATTTTCTCCACCTCTCAATTCTTTCAGTTTTGCTTCGGCTTCGGATTTTGTGAGGAATACTGTCTTTCCAATCATTGACAATAAGATTGTAAAATTTTTCTCACACTCTATGTAATCGCTTTCTGGTCCGGTCTCATCGTCAATCCATTCATGTAACCATTTTGCCTTAACAGCAATCTTCATCCAGTTTCTTTTTGCAAAGCGGAATGAAACAACTCGTGCCGGAAAATATAATGGAATCTTATTATCAATGTCCTCGTAACACTCCATATCCTCTATTGGGAGTATTGTGTTATCTACATAAACTGTATCTCCCACTTTGCAAGGTAGAATAACAAGTCTGCCTTGTTCCTCTAAATCCTCATAATCTTTTAGCTTTCGATATACTGCATCTATTTCTTCACAGTCTGGCTCGCAAGCACGTTCCCATAATTCATCATCTATCCATGATGGATTGCTTTCTGTTAATCTCTCCATTACTGCTCCTTTCCGCCTCTCTTTACAATCTCTATTGCATCTTTCAGCACTTCAACCGCTTTTCTTTGCTGAAATTCTTCTGTTATCGTTCCATTTTTCTTTTCATATTCTATACAACACTCATGCGTCTGTATCTTCTTTTCCAACTGCTCCACAACCTTGTCCACATCAAAGGCGGTCGGATATTCTTCTAGTAAATGCAATACTGCATTTGTATTTACTAAAGTTCCATTGCTTAAAGTAACCGATTTTAAATCTTTCTTTAGTGTGTCTACATCAATTAGTCCCATGCTTTGCTCCTTTCCCATAATCCGGCATATGTTTGAATCTTTCATATGCCTTATTGTCTCTGTGTTTTTCCATGTAGGCTTTTTGCCTATCGTCTCTCATCTGCTTTATGTGAGCATTTTGAGTGCTGTCGTTATCCCATGCGTAAGTCATTAATCAATCACCTTTATGTACCTTTCATCAACGTAATTGGCTTCATCAGCAAGGCATTGCGCCACCTTTGGCAATGTCAGACCGAATTGATTAAATTTATACAACGTGTCGATTAAATCCCTAAATTCTGCGATAAACTCTTTAATTTCTCTAACCGACAATTTAAACATCAGTTTAAGCGCCGTACACGCTAAAGTCATGTAGCTGTATGCCGTGTCATTTAAAAGCTGTCGTGTGTCGTTTATTGTCAGTGGATTATTCCTCTGATAAATCCTAATCAACTGCTGCATTGGGATTAAATTAATCTCTTCCTGCACATCAATGCCGTATCTAACTTTCAAAAGTTCGGCAAGTGTTTCAGTTTTCATTTCATTTTCAGTCTGTGCCCTGTCAAGGTACTCGTTTATGGTTCTTTCAAGCCTTACAATGCGCTTATTACCAAATCCATGGTGTAAATACAGTACATAGTAGCCTAAGTCCATAAAGTCTGTGAAAGACCGCCTTACGAGCTTTCTGCGGTTATTACTGCTTTTCAGCGTAACTCTTTCGGATTTTGTCCATGTAAAATCCGGCTCTTTGTGCTTTTTCTTTGGTTTCAGTTTGTTGCTCATATTTCTTCATTCTTTCTTCAAGTTCTCGTTTTGCCCTGATAAAGCAGGCTTCGGTAGTTTCTTCTGCGACTTTTATAAGTTCTTTACCGCGCCACCGGATAGTTATTTTCGCTTCCTTGCTATTTGTTCTGTAAATCATTTGCAAGTCATATTTCCTTTGCAGCGGTCGGTAAAAATCGTAAAAATCTTTCAAGGTGTCCATTGTGGACTCCTTTCTTTTATCTTCTGTCGTGCCAAGTTTGCCTTTTCGCAAGTTGCATTCTTAACGTTCTGCTGATAGTGCTTTTCGCAAACCTTATATCCGGGCTTTACCGGATTATCACAGAAAAAACATAGTCCTTGTTCATATCTGCCGGTTCTTTCGGGCATTTTAACTCGTGCTCTTCTCATTGTTTCTCTGCAAAATGTGCAAGTGGTATGCCCTGGGTCTGCTTTTCTCTTACGACAGCGTGTGCATATGCCGTTTGCCTTGTCTTTTTCGTATCGTGCTTTTCGCCATGCCTTTTGTCGCTCATTGTATTTTTTTACATCAGCAGTGCGTATCTTTGACATGGTTTCGGCTGATTTTGCCCTACACTCAACACAGCTTTTTTCATCACCATATAGCAAGTTTTTGCCACATCTAGGGCAGACACCAACTGCCTGTAATTTTTTATAAAGCTCTCTGCCATATGCCGTGTGTTTGCTGTTACATGCCGTACAAACCACACCTTCTCTATCGAGTGGCTTTCCACAAAGCACGCAAAGGTTACTGGCTTTTCGTTCTTCATATCTCTGCCTAGAATATTTGTCTTTTATCATTTTTCGCTAGGAGTAAAGCCGGCTTTAATTGTGCGCACAAACCTCTTTACCTCCTATCTTTTCATCTGTTCGATACGTTCCTTAATTTCTTTTGGCATTGGAATGCCTTTAATCGGCTTATTTTGGCTTTCATTATCTTCAAGCGATAATTTTATCGTCTGTTGGTTTTTAGAGCCGATTTGAGCCGAATACGAGTTTCTATTGGTATCCTCAATCAATATCTTTATATCCTTTGGCATTTTTTGAAATTCCTTTGCCCGATTAACAACTACCCTATAAGTTCTCATAAAATTTGACTGGACTACGTTTTCAATGCTGTTTATGTCCGTCAGCGCCCAGTTCCTAAGATTATCAGGACTTCCGACAGCCTTTTGTACGAGTGGTGGTAGCTTGTTAAATTCTTCAACTGCACCATAGTAGCCATTCCTAAGTGCTTTGCTAACAAGGAACCATGCTTCCATTTCGTTAAGCTCCTGTGGGGATTGAACCTCGTACAGTTTGTTAATTAACTGTCCGATGCTTGGCGCAAATCCGCTTGTATCGGAATGCACGTAAGTTTTCAATGCCATAGATATTTGACTGTAGCTGTATTCTTCCAACATCATATTCCACACATCTACTGTCTCGGATAAGTTGCTTGGTTTGTAATTGGGGTAGCAATCACACATTATGCGAATGATTTTAATCGTCTCGTCTCTTGTCATTTCTCTACCTCATACATTGTCCCAATCAATGGTGCCTTTATTAGCCGAATGTGGCTCATTGTCCTTTAGTGCAAACAACCCTTGCCAGCAATGGTCTACTGACTGATTGAGGATTTTAACAGCCAAATCGTTATCACCCTTTGATAGTTTCTCGATAGTGTTCATAGCTCGGTGTAATGCCATTTCGGTGCATATTGGCTTTTTAATCTTTTTTCGCATTGTCAGATATTCCTGAAAAGCACTCTCTAGCATTTCATCATTAGGGTAGTAAACGGTTTTCTTTTTAGATATTGATTTATCAATATCTTTTTCTTTTATATCCTTAACTATACTATTCTTATCTATACTTACCTTACCTATACTATCCTGCGGCAGACAAGTGGCAACCACTTGGCAACCATCTGGCAACCCATTGGCAACCACACGGCAACCATCATCAGAAAATGTGTATGCACCATTGGATTTTATCTTTAATTTTGCCAATTCTTCCTTAAAATTCGTTGGTGTATACCGGTCTTTTCTCAAAGCGTTTGCCATGCGCCAATGCTTAATTACAATCACACCATTATCAAACTGATAAATGTATCTTTTTTCCAATAGTTGTTGTAAATCAGCCACACTTGCGTGAGCTTTGAACATGGAAACTGATACCTGACTGCAAAATCCGTCATCATCAGCAGACATAGATAAATGCAAATATAAGGCTTGCGCACTTGATGATAAAGCCATAAAATTATCATCATCAGTGACTTTTTTTGTGAACATTCTACGTTCTGCCATTTTTAATCTCCTATTTTATCTCCAATTAGTTCCGATAGTTCCATCGGGATGGATAATAATATTTGAGTATCCATCTTTATAATCGTTGTTTCTCTGCTGCCACATATCCCCTAATGTCAATCTTGCGTGTTTTCCCATATAGTCAAATGTTGCATATACAAAGAAATCACCAATTCTAAAGGTATGAATATCAATATCATCATCATTCTGTAAATCATTCCATATTTTTACAGGATAATCTTTCTTTTCGAGTCCACTTAAAAATCTGAATGAAAAATTATCAGCTTCCATTTTCATAAAATCTTTAATATACTCAATCGTTGGATTTTCAACTACTGTCTGAACTGTACAGTTTGGGAAATCACTAGGGCTTTTATGCACATAATCGTTATATGATAAGTTGATATGCGCTAATCCGTTAAGTTCCTTTGAATATCCAGTAGTATTGATTGAGCAAAACACATTATTGCTATGCTTTTTGTATGTATCAATAAGTTCTGAAACATGGTTAGGATATAGCCCCGGCTCTCCGCCTGTAATTGTAAGTCTCGCATTGGGATGTTCCGACAATATCTTTTTTAACGACTCAATCTGCGCCTTAAAATTATTATCGCCTTGCATAGGGTTCTTTCTCTCTAAGCAGAACGGACAATTATAAGGACATTCCTGTGTCAATATCAACTGTACATTTATTCGATAATATAAAGGTCTGCCAAGAGATGTTTTATCCGTTCTGTTCGCAAGCCTATACTGTAAATCGTTTTGCATTTCAGCTCTTATATCATCATAAGTGTTAAAATGCGGAATTTTGTGTAACTTACTGCTCATTGTTCTCACCCGCTTTCAATAAAAATTAAACATGTTTTCCACAATAAGGACAAAATCTCATATCCTCGCTTAAAGTATTATTGCTTTTCAAATATGTACTATCCTTTGCACCTAAATATTCATTGCAGTTAGAACAATAACACCTGGTTATGTACTCGTCATGTTGTGCTCTGCAAGACGAATACTCGTCCAAAACTCTTTTTTCAATCATCATTATTATTTACCTCGCAATTCCCAATATTGATTAAATCCATAAATTTCTCATACTGTTTCTGCGATACCTTGTTATGCTCTTTTTCGGGCTTTAAGCGGATTATAAGATGTTTTTCTGCGATAGACGATAATTCCCTTGCGAGGTTCTTTCTACCTTGCTGTACGCCCTGCAGATAGCCCTTAGGCGCTTTTCTCTCGCCTATTGAACCACTAGCACGATTTTCCCCTTGACCGCCTAAACTGACATTTCTAAGTTGATAACCCTTATCGGCATATAGCTTGATGTAATACTTCTCTTTCTCGTCAAGCTGGCTTTCGGGAAAATTCAGAAATTCAACTCGCCAACCATAAGGGCTTTTCTCTTTGTCGTACAGCTTGTGTTTGCGTAAACTAAGGTCTATGTGCTGTTCATAACCTACAAGGTGGCTTGCCAATCTGCTAAGTGTATGTACCGCCTGTCCGATATAAGCGTACTTAAATCCGTTTTCATCTTCTCGGAGTAGGAAGTAAATCCCGCTCCTGTCATTCAGCTTTGGATTCAGCTTTAATAACCGCTTTTTATTCTCCTGTTCTATTGCCTTGGCTCTTGCTATGTTCTGATAATTCAATGTTTCCACCTCTCTTTACAATATCAATTGCCTTATCTATTGCCAAAATCCATACTTCCATTTCATCGTCATAAAGGTTTGTGTAATGTTTGATTTCTTCCAACTGCCTTACAACCTTGTCAACATCATAAGCGGTCGGATATTTATCCAGTAATAGCAATACTGTATTTGTATTGAGCAAAGTTCCGTTACTTAAAGTAACTGATTCCAAATCTTTCTTTAGTGCATCCACGTCAATCAATCCCATTTTTATCACGCTCCAATAATATACATTCAGTTTCAAAGAGTTTTTCAGATATATCTTTTGAATTAACTCTGCTCTCAAATTCCTTGATAAAATCTCTGTATGCCTGTTTTCTAACTTCTCGGTCATGCTTGGTGCAATCAAGCTCATCGAATGAGATATTGATTTTTCTGATAATACTGTAACTTGATTTATCAGAATTGATATTCATGTATCTTTCAGTGCATATTGGCATAATGCCATTTTTCTGTAGCAGTTCTGTAATCTGGAATACAAACGCTCTTACAACTGCAATATCTTTTTGCTCCGCCATATCCTTTGCAATATTTGCAAATATTTTATTTGCATAATCCATTGTTTTTCCTTTCTAGGACAGCCGTTATTGACTGCCCTATAATCAACCGACTCTTAGTTAAATGGTAATTCCTCGTCAATGCCATTAGGGATTGACATAAAGCTATCATCGGGTTTTGGCTGCGGCTCTGCACTGCTGCCACTTGAATTTTTACTGTCGCAAAACTCCAACTTAGATATGTTGCAATCGTTAGTGTAGACTGTGTTTCCGTCTTTATTCTTGTAACTACCTGTAGTCCACTCACCAATAACTGCTATCTTTGAGCCTTTAAATACATGCTTTTCTACTGTTTCAGCAATCTTGCCGAAAGCCACGCAGTTAATGAAATTTGCCTTATCGTCTTTCTTCTTAAAATTCTTGTCAACAGCAAGTGTAAATCTTGCTATTGCCATTGCATTTTCACCCTGTGAATATCTAATCTCAGGGTCCCTAGTTAATCTGCCCATTAATACTACAATATTCATTATTTTTTCTCACTTTCTACTAATTCAAATCTGTATTTCTGTTCTGCATTAGGATATTTCCCCTTATCAACCTCGCTCATAAACATTTCAAGAGGTCTGTTCCAAATGTGTCCCATATATTCATACACAACCGACATTTCTTCTGTTTCGGTATGTCTTGAAATACCGATAATAGTAACAATCTTGCCAATCTTAAAATGCTTATATTTCTCGCCTTTCTGTGGTAAAGGTCTGTCAAATTCTGTACTGATGTTATCTGCCTTAAAATGCCTTGTAAGTAACGCAAGGTCGCAATTTTCTTCTAATTCTCCATCAGCTTCAAATTCCTCACTTTCTTCAATATGTAACTGCTGAATAATATCCTCGCTTTCCACACATAGTTCACTAATTCTGTCCTCAAAGTTGGCTACATCTTCTATCTCATTATTTTCTACAAAGTAGCCGCTAAACCTAAATATTTTTGCCATATTATCCCTCGCTTTCTAATAACTCTTTATTGTCAAAAATGTTGCCGATAACTTCATATTCAGTATCATACTCAAGTCTGTGCTTATAATATTTTTCGTTAGGAATTGTACATATAATTTCAAAATCTCTAAATGTTATAAGTGTATTCACCTTGTCATTATTTATTTTTACAATGTCATTCTCCCAAATCAGCTTGCCATTCTTGTCTTTTAAGCCGGTGCATTGACAGATTGTGGATGGGTCTACTTTGTGTGTAATTACTACTTTATCCCACATAGGGTCACAATCTGGTGGATTATTGCATTTATTTGAAATCTCATATTCTCCTGTCGGCAATGCAATTAAACTACCAAATTCCCATTCTCCGTTATCAATCCTCTTTGCCTTGAATAAGTATCTATCTTCCATATTCTCTCCTATTCCGCTTCTGATTGAAGCCATTCCATACAACTAGCTTCTCCCTCGTATTCTTCGCCAAATGTGTTCTTAAAAGTTATAAGAAACTCTGCTAACTCTTCATCTGACATATTTCTTATTCTGTCGGCATTGGTGTTTCTGCTATCACATCTGCAACAAGGCTCACTATCTCTTGAATTGTTGTTGTGCTGGCAACTGCAAGTGTGAACATCATCAATTCCACTTCTTAATTCAGCTAACTTGTTGTAAAAATGCCTGACATATTCATCTGTATAATTGCCATATATCTTTTTAAATTTATTAAATTCATATATAGCATTGTCTTCTGCTAGTTCTCTTATATCTTCTTTACTCATTTTCTTCACCTCTCAATTCTTTCAGTTTTGCTTCGGCTTCGGATTTTGTGAGGAATACAGTTTTATCAAACATAGATTGTTTTAACTGCGAATTGATTTCAAATTCATCAACTTTTACATTGAAAGCAATTTCTTTTTCAGTAATCAGTACGCTTAATACAACCGATTCATAAATAATTGGTTTATTATTATTAAATCCAATTGCATATACTGTATCTCCCACTTTGCAAGGTAGAATAACAAGTCTGCCTTGTTCCTCTAAATCCTCATAATCTTTTAGCTTTCGATATACTGCATCTATTTCTTCACAGTCTGGCTCGCAAGCACGTTCCCATAATTCATCATCTATCCATGATGGATTGCTTTCTGTTAATCTCTCCATTACTGCTCCTTTCTAAAACGGACATTCGCTAGGATTTTTCAAATCCCAACTTTTCCCTGCAACCGCGACGTCTACATTTGCCCCATAAGCAACTTTTTTCATCTTCTCGATAAAACTATCTCTATCGGAATTTTCACTTGATAAATGGCACATTATGACGTTCTGCAAGTTATCTGAATAATTCGCTTTAACGAAATCGCAAGCTGTGTCAATGCTTAAGTGACCTCTGAAAACGTGATTAGCTTTGCCTGTGTTGTCTCTGTCGATTAAATCCTTGTCATAGTTCACGCCTAAGAGAATGTGGTTTATGTCTTTAAACTTCCACTTGATTAATTCACAATCGGTTATGTAAAGCATTCTTCCCATTTCCTTGTGGGTTATCAGAAAGCCATATATCGGGCAAGGTGTTCCGTCTGCATTGGTATGTGTCCAGCTTCCGTCTATTGTTGTTAGGTCAAAGGGCTTTACTGTAAATTCACCCATATTCATTGATTTACAGCTATCGCCTAAATATGGGGCAAGTATCGGTATTCCCATTGACTTAAAATCGTTTAATGACCTCGAATGATCGTCAATAATGCTCGTGTGAGATAAGGCAACCTACTATATTTTTTACATTCCAATCACACATCTTTTTTATGTCTTTAATCCCCATTCCCACATCAAGAATAAGTGTTTCGTTTTGCGACATAAGAGCGTAAGAATTTCCTTTACTTCCAGTTCCGCAACATTTCAATTTGAGCATTACATCACCTCGCTTTCATCTGCAAGTTTCCAAATATATCCGCCCGCCTGTTTTCTAATACCGCCTTTATTATTAAAAGGTTCTTTATTGGCTACTTGTAAAATATTCCTCCGACATATTCCTGTCATCCTACTTGCAACTTCTCCATTTACATATGTAGCGAGTAATACTCCATCCCTAGTGTATTGGCATATTTTTCTCGGTTTCTCATATTTGTTATAATTAACAATTCCTGTAACCACTTGTGGATGTGTTTTTTCCGTTTCTTTTCTGTGCCTCTTTGGATGAATATATTCCAAATTTGAAACGATATTGTTTTGCTTATTTCCGTCTTTATGGTGTACTTGATATCCTTGTAGTCTATCTCCTATAAAATGTTCTGCAACCAATTGATGTATTGCTATTGACTTCTTTTTGTTAGTTACAGAATTTCTTAAAACAATGCGAAGATAATCTCCTGTTGCATTTTGATTTGATAGAATATATCCGCCCTCTGTCTTTTTAAAACTCTTTACTCTTCCGTAATTGGAAATCTGATATTGCCCCTCAAAGCCTTTTATCCACTTCCATTCTTCATCCATACTCACACCTCGATTTCATCATCCTGTGGGAACTGAAAATATTCAAATTCTGTTAGTTCTTCGCTAATATCCACCATTATCTCCATATTACTCATGCTGCTTTCAGCATTGGCGAAAACTCTCCTAGCTTTTTCTGACATTAAACCCATTGCTAAGTTCCGCTTATAAGACGTCCTTAACATTTCCATGGCCTTAATTGCCTTTGCTTTGGTGGAATATTCAGCCAACTTTGTGCCATTCGGCGATGATAAATTGTGGCAATGGATATATGCTACTTCTACATCTTCATATTTCCCACTGGCTACAGATAATGAAAAATAATCATACGGAAAATCCATTGTTCCATCCTGTGAAATTACTCTCATATCAGCTCTCCTCGCTCTGCATGAATGGTGGTAGCTCCTCTGACTGCTTGTCGGCTGTGTCGGTCGGCTCTACATCAATTATGTTGTCCTCATCAAAATCTACACTATTTGCGTTTTCTTTGATTTCATCAGCAACAACCTTTTCTGTATCAAGTTTTACATCTGATACATTTTGAAATTCCTCTTGTGCATATAAACCTTGAAATCTATCTGGAAATGCTTCTCTTAAGGCCTGTACAACAGCTACTTTTCTAATCATTGTGGCTGGCTTTTTCGCCCATTGGCTATTAAGCGAACCATCTTTTTTTCTTCCTGCGTACTCATCAAAGCCTACTGACTGATACTCGTCCTCTTTTCCGTCAATAAAGATTTTCGCCCAGCCACCTACGATAGTTTCGTTAGGTAAAACCATTGTTCCCTCTCGCTCTTCAGCGGCTCCGTCCTTTTTAATTACAATAATTCCTGCTTTCTTTCCCTTATATCGTGGGTCTGCATTGGCTCTCTTTGTAAAAACGTCTTTTCCAGTAACTATTGTGGCTGGGTCGTTGCTTCCATACTTAATAAGGTATGCTTCTCTCAAAAACGGATTTAAGTGCTGGTATCTGCATAATGACATAAACATCATTACTTCTCCGTCAGATACATTGCCGCCGCCACTTACAAGGTATCTTTTTATCATTGTTGGAGAAATTTTTACCATTTCCCCATTTGATTCATACTCAACTATCTGTGTATTCTCTGCCATAATTAATCCTCCTAAATCTCATTAAAAACCTGAACTGCAAACAGCTTATTAGGCGTCTGTTTGAATAAAACTCCGTCAGATATGACTGTATACATATATCCGTCATACTTAAGCTCTACAGTGTGCTTTTTACCACCCATGTAATAATTTCTCTTCTTAATACTCATGCCTATACCTCCTATAATCCAAGTAACTTTTTGAGTTCTTCTTTCATTCTCTCGGTTTCTTCTCTCATTTTCTTGGCTTCGTCGCTTAACTGCTCCCTGCTTTTATCAGCAAGTCTAATCACTGTTTTGTACTCTTCCTCTGAGAGTTCCTCTTTGAGCGCATATAAAATAGTAACCGCTTCTACTATAATATTGTTTTTTGTGCCTCTAAATGTAACTTCTCCGTTTTTTGCTTTAATCATTTCTATACCTCCATATTTTCAATCACAAGCTCTTTGTCCTGTGTATGCTTCAACATAATCAATTGGTTGCCCACTTGTGGTATTCTCCAATCGTCAACGCTCTCTGTATCATCAATGATAATCGGGAAATTAACGTTTCCCACTTTCTGAAAAGCTCGGCATATGTCAACTTCTGTCAGCGCCCTTGCACCATGATTGAGATTTCTTGCGTATGCTTCACCATTGTATACAAAGTCGCAGCACTCCTCGGTATCACCATTTAAGAGCGGTCTAAACAGCTTTGCTGTAGCAAAATCCAAGTACTTATTAACATCAGCCTGTAAGAGTTCGTTCTTCTTGCGAGTAAACTCTTTCAGCAAATCAAGCTTTCTCTCCCAATCGGCTATCTCTTGATTGAGGTCTTTTCTCTTATCTTCAAGGTCGGCTATGCTATCATCTATACGCTTGTTATTGGCTACACCAAGCTCAATCTTTGTATCAACCGATGAAACTTGCCTTAACAGTTCGTTTCGCTCGTTTTTGAGCTTTCTGATAAGTTCCGATGTATCGTTTTCATCTGCAAGGGCTTTCTCTTTTTCTTCGATTTTAGCTTTAAGCGCCTGATACTCACTGTTACCTGTCATATCAACATCAGTAGGTACCATTCCAAGCTCTTTAGCGATGTTATCACGTTCAAACTCGTTAGCAACAGTATCACGCTTTTCTGTCAGCTCCTTAAGTTCTGCTTCAAGGTCAGCTATTTCTTTCTTCTTGTCCTCAATAGCCTGTTTGAATTCCTTGCTGTCACTTGATAATGAATTGCCCTTATCCTCAAGCTCTTTAAGCTTCTTCAATTTTTTATCACTAAAATCAGTTCTCAAACTCTCTATTGTATCTTTCGGCAATCTCTGACCGCACATTGGACAATTAATACTGCTTTCATCAAAGGAAAGTGCCTTTGTTTTTCTCCAGTCAGCACGTACCTTTGCTAAGTTCTCTGTGCAAAATCTAACCGAACCTTCAAAGTCTTCAATGTTAGCCTTTTTAGCTCTTATTATTGATTCTCCTTTGTGAATTGAAGCATTAAAATCATCAATCTGTAACTGTAACTCCATGCGCTTTTTCTGATTGTCAGCATTGGCTTTTCTCTCCATGTCAGAAAGCTCAAATTTAAGGTTCATAATGTCCTCTGTAGCTTTCTGCTTGTCCTCTAAAATCTTATTGTAGTCGGACAGCTTATCTTCAATTTCCTTAAGCTGTGGCTCGTAGGTTTTCTTTTGCAATTCAAGCTCTGCAAGGTCTGTATACTCATTGGTGGAATGAATTGTATCAATCCTTGTTGAGATTTCGTCTCTTTCCTTGACAAGCCCTTTTGAGCCATTCCTACCGCCTGTGCCGTTTAGCTTGCCGCGACACACTTTTTTGAGCTGGTCAACGTCGCCATCGTCAAACATCGGCTTAAGTTCAGCGAACTGTGGAAACATGTCGCAGATTTCTTCATCAGTATGTGTACCAAAATAGCTTGCAAGTGCTAATCTCTGCTCTGCCTGTGACTTGTTGAGCAATGTCATGGCATTTAAGCAAAATGGTAATACTCCAAGCTCTGCCATGTTGTCATTGATGTACTGATTGTAGTCAGCCATTTTATACGGCACATCATTGATTGAGTAATCAGTAACACTGCCTGTAATCTCGCCTTTTTTGTTGCGCTTCTGCCTTGTGACCTTTTTCAGAGTCTTTGCCTTTCCGTCAACCTCAAAGGTAACGGCTCTTGTGATGTCAACATCGTCAATCTCAACTCCGTTTTCATCATGCGGTCTTATGCCTGTAATCTCTCTGTCGTTCTCATCGTGACAGTTCAGCACATCAAGAATAATTCTCTTAACTGTCGATTTGCCGACTTCATTCTGACCGGACAACACAGTTTTCATTGAAAAATCTGTGTCTAATGTGTTTTTGCCGTAGAATTTACAAAAATTCTGCGCAAAAATGTGTACAATTCTCATTGCGTTTCCTCTCTTTCTATTTGCTTATGGTTTTTAGAATCAAGTTTCCGTGTAGGCTTGATTTTTTAACAACTCTCAGATACGAGTCCGACTCCGATACAAAAAGCCACTCGCTCGCCACGTAATGAGCCTTATTGAGCAATAGCTTCTGCTCTCTTGTTAATGGCTTCAATCTGTATCTTGTATCGCCTAGCCTAATTCGTCTTACATTGTCGCTCATTTAGCTTCTCCATTTCTTTATCTAGTAACGCTTGAAAGTCAAATGATTTGTCATCGTGCCGTTTAGCTCGATATAGTTCTTGTAGGTAATCGTTAGCACTCTGACGTTTCAATTGGCTACCAATCGCAGTAGATGTCAAGGTTTCCATTTCCGCTCCCTTCGTCATATACAATTCCTTGTATGCCAACAGGAGTATCAACCACAACTCCATGTGGTAAATCATCACTTGCAATTACTACATACTCGTTTTCATCTACCACAAGCCCATGCTCATTTAGATGTCTGCCCGGAATATTTAAACCGCCTCCAGGTAACACTCTCTGCGAGTACCACGTATAGGTGTAATCGCCGTATCGGACCCGCCCCAGCTTCTTAAACCGGCTACAACTGTATTTCTTACGGCAAGTTGGAACTGTTGGTTCTTCATAGGTCTGCTCAACTACAACCGGCTCATTCTGAACTACTGTCGGCTCAATCTTTCCTAGCATTACGCTATTAATATAGGAAGTAACACCGGCTGTCAGTTCAACTTTGCTATCTGCTTTCGTTGCTATTGGCTTTAAGGTCATAGTTCCAATTATTAAAGTCGATAACATCAATATCCTTTTTCTTCTCATGCGGTTCGCCCTCCTCTATGAGACATATTGCAATCAGTATCAGCCAAAATACTGTTACGATTGCTCCAACGATAATACTCGCTGTCTTAATTCCGTATGCCAACGATAATCCAAGGAAAAATACAAATGCTAATGCTCCGAAAATCAAATAGCCACAGCCGGTGCAGAATTTCTGCTTTAAAGTTCTTTTTCTCATACAATCACCTCACTATGCAAAACTCTGTTGAGCGTTTGCGTCCTGAATAAGCTCATCAAGATACTTAGGCGCGACATAGCAATCAATAAACTCATGCACATCGTCTATATACTTCCTCTTGATACTTTTATAGGTAGATACACAACCATACTCACGTTTTAACTGTGTCCATATATCAGAAAATGTCTTATGCCTGATACTGTTATCCCTGTATGCTTCGCTCTGCTTGCCACCGAGGATATTTACAACTCTGCGCTTAACATGCTGTTGTATCTCGTCAATATCGCAACTGTAAAGTGGTACATTTTCCTTAAGCTCGCTCACATCATCTTTGATGTCGTTTACTTTCTGCTCTAATTCTGTATAGCCCTGTGCCAACAACTGTATCTGACCGCCTGTTGTCTTTGGCATACCATAACTGCCTGTTTTTCTGATTGACGGAAGTACCTCGTCCATTACCCACCGCTCAAACTCCTCTGCGCTAGGCAATTTTGATTTCATAATTAGTCGGTAAATATCACCCTCTGTTATGAATAAAACATCTTGATTTCCACTATTGGTAGGGATGTTCCATTTTAGAACCCCCTTACAATGAGTCTGCACCGCCTTATGAGGTATTGCATATCCTAACGCTTTTGCAACATCACTTCCGGCAAAATATGTCTTATCGTCTTTAGTGATAGTTCTAATTTCTCCGAATTTTTCATTATTGAAAATTTGTAAATCGTTCATGTTTTCTCCTTTCTACTACAATATATTTATGGTTAATATCCCTTACAGCCAGTAAGGAATTATCCA
>ENA-OPCN01000190-OPCN01000190.1-human-gut-metagenome-genome-assembly--contig:-NODE-190-length-59874-cov-6.472108_pt1 | contig 59874 bp, 61 predicted proteins | sample MGYA00241567_ERZ501485 | MGnify/ENA primary metagenome ERZ501485 (study PRJEB25962, sample SAMEA2042579) | human gut metagenome | biome: human gut; feature: human-associated habitat; material: faeces...
GCAGGCGTAGGATATTTGAAGGGAGCTGTCCTTAGTACGAGAGGACCAGGATGGAGATACCGATGGTGTATCAGTTGTCACACCAGTGGCATGGCTGAGTAGCTAAGTATCGATGGGATAAACGCTGAAAGCATCTAAGTGTGAAGCCCACCCTAAGATAAGATGTCCCATACCGTAAGGTAGTAAGATTCCACGTAGACTATGTGGTTGATAGGTTGGAGGTGTAAGTACAGTAATGTATTGAGCTGACCAATACTAATAAATCGAGGGCTTAACCACGATATTATAAATAAAAAAGGTAATTAGTTAACTTTTATTTCAAGCTATATATTTTTGAGTGTGCTAAGAAGCATACGAAACATTTCTGGTGATGATTACATGGAGGAAATACCTGTTCCCATACCGAACACAGAAGTCAAGCTCCAATGTGCCGACAATATTTGCGGGTTACCCTGCTGAGAAGATAGGTTGTTGCCAGATTTTTTATTTTTATAAAGCATAAATTAGAAATAAAGCTCTTATTTTTAATTTATGCTTTATTTTAATATAAGAGAAGCTGTAAGCTCTATAGTTAATTATTATATTAATCTAAGAGGTGGAAAAGAAAGTACAACTAAAGAATTTTTTGAAGTTAGACCGGGTTTGAGTTTTAAAGAATTTAACAATTATATAAATCATCTTGGAAATGATATTATAAAATGATATAATTCAAATTATAATAAATTAATTTTGTAAAAGGAGAAGAAAATGTCAAGAGAAATATGGAAGGCTGGAACTTTTGTATATCCAATTCCAGCTGTAATGGTTACATCTGGAACTTTTGAAAATGCAAATATTATGACGGTTGCTTGGACAGGTATAATAAATACAAATCCAGCAATGTGCTATATATCTGTAAGACCAGAGCGTTATTCATACAATTTAATAAAAGAAAATGGTGAATTTGTTATCAATTTAACAAATGAAAAATTGGCATATGCAACAGATTGGTGTGGTGTAAGGTCAGGCTCTAAATATGATAAATTTAAAGAAATGAAATTAACAAAAGAAAAGGGAAAATTTGTAAAATGTCCACTAATAAAAGAAAGTCCAGTAGCAGTTGAATGCAAAGTAAAGGAAATAAAAGAGCTAGGTAGTCATCATATGATAATTGCAGATGTTTTATCAATTGATGCTGATAAAAAATACATAGATGAAAATGGTGCATTTGATATATCTAAATGCAATTTAATAGCATATTCAAATGGTGGATATTATTCTTTAGGTAAGAAAATTGGAAAATTTGGCTTTTCAGTTACCAAAAAGAAGAAGAAAAGTAAAAATAACTCTTTTAGAGGTTGACATATCTAAAAACAAGTGATAAAATATTTAAGCATATGATTTAAGAAATAGATAGCTTATATAAAATATAGCAAAAATAATTAGCTGGAGGTGTATCTAAAATGGCTGCAAAAGGAGCAAGAGAATCAATAACATTAGCATGTTCAGATTGTAAAAGAAGAAATTATACAACTGAAAAAAATAAAAAAAATACAACAGATAGACTTGAAGTAGTAAAATATTGTCCATTCTGCAAAAAACGTACAACACATAAAGAAACAAAATAACCTTTCAAGGAGGAATTTTTAATGGCTAAAGATGAAAAAAATAAAAAGAATAAAAATCCAAAAAAAAGTTTTCTTAAAGAATCAAAAGCAGAGTTAAAAAAGGTTTCTTGGCCAACACCTAAGAGCTTGGCTAATGATACTGCAACTGTTATAGGAATAGTATTAGTTGTGGCAATTATTGTATTTATATTAGACTTTATATTCTTAGCTTTTAATGAAAATGTTTTAATAAAAGCTGAAGAAAAAATAAAAGGTAATAATACTGTAATAGAACAAACTGTAAATCAATCATCAAATGAAAATACAGAATCAAACACAACTACTGACGAAACAAATACAGAAGATTCAAATGTAACAGAAGAAACTACTACACAAGAAAATACTGAAAATTCTGGAACAGGCAATAATTCAGCTGAGTAATTTTAAGAATACAATTATATAAAGGAGGCTAAAAAAATGTCTCGAGAAAACGAGGAATTAATTCCAAGATGGTATGTAGTACATACATATTCGGGTTATGAAAATAAGGTTAAAAAAGATCTAGAAAACAAAGTTAAAAACAGAGAACTTGAAGATTTCTTTTTCGATATAATTGTACCAATGGAAGAGCAGATTGAAATAAAAGATGGAAAGAAAAAAACTAATTTAAAGAAAGTATTTCCAGGATATGTTTTAATAAAAATGATTGTTACAGAAGAAACTTGGTATATTGTAAGAAATACTAGAGGTGTAACTGGATTCGTTGGATCTGGAACTGACCCAATTCCACTTACTGATGAAGAAATCAGAAGTATGGGATTTGAAAAAGTAGAAGTAAATGTTGATTACGATGTAAATGATTCTGTAAAAATTATTGAAGGTGCGTTCGCTGAATGTGTTGGAACAGTACAGGAAATTAACAAAGAAAAACATAAAGTTAAAGTACTAGTTTCAATGTTTGGTAGAGAAACACCAGTTGAACTTGATTTTTCACAAGTTCAAAAAGTTTAATTTTATAAAGTGTTAATAATTTAAAATTACATAAATTATTTTGTCAATATCATATTAAAGGAGGTGCAATACAGTGGCAGACAACAAGAAAGAAGAATTCAAAATCATAAAACTACAAATTCCTGCAGGTAAAGCTACACCAGCTCCACCAGTAGGACCAGCTTTAGGAGCAAGTGGTGTTAACATTATGCAATTTGTTAAAGAATTCAATGATAGAACTGCAAATCAACCTGGAATGATAATACCAGTTGTTATTACAGTTAATCCAAAGGATAAATCTTTTACATTTGTAACTAAAGTTCCACCAGTAGCAGTATTAATTAAAAAAACTGCTAAAATTGAAAAAGCTTCAGGAAAGCCAAACAAAGAAAAAGTTGCTACAATAACAAAAGCTCAAGTTAAAGAAATAGCTGAACAAAAAATGCCAGACTTAAATGCTGCATCATTAGAAGCTGCAATGAGTATGGTTGCTGGAACAGCTCGTTCTATGGGTGTTGTAGTTGCTGAATAATAATTAAAATAAAAATTGGGAGAATGTAAACATTCGTTAATACCAAAGGAGGATTAAAATGAAAAAAAATGGAAAGAGATATCAAGAATGCGAAAAGCTTATTGATAAATCAAAAGTATATCCAGTAGCAGAAGCTATTGAATTATTAGAAAAAATGCCAAAAGCAAAATTTGACGAAACTGTTGAATTGCATGTGAAATTAGGAGTTGATTCTAAACATGCTGATCAACAAGTTAGAGGTACTACAGTACTTCCAAATGGAACAGGTAAAACTTTAAGAGTTTTAGTATTTGCTAAAGGACCTAAAGCTGATGAAGCTGTAAAAGCTGGAGCAGATTATGTAGGTGCTGAAGAATTAATACCAAAAATTGAAAAAGAAAACTGGTTTGATTATGATGTAATCGTAGCTACACCTGATATGATGGGTGTTGTTGGTAGATTAGGTAAAGTATTAGGACCAAAAGGATTAATGCCAAACCCAAAATCTGGAACAGTAACAATGGATGTTACAAAAGCTATACAAGAAATCAAATCTGGTAAAGTTGAATATAGATTAGATAAAACTAATATAATTCACTTAGGATTTGGTAAGGTTTCATTTGGTAAAGATAAATTAGTAGAAAACTATGATGCAATAATGGGAGCTATTTTAAAAGCTAAACCAGCTGCAGCAAAAGGACAATACATTAAGAGTGTTGCAATTTCTACTACTATGGGACCTAGTATGTATATTGATCAAAAATAATTTATAAATAAATAGCCAAAGAAAGTAGGCAACAGTAAGTCCTACCGAGGCATATAATGAACGGATTTATCCAATCTTTATAATGCCTTTGAGCTATGAAGATTGGATTTATTTTTGCAAATTTTTTAGGAGGTGAAATTAAAAAATGGCTAGCGAAAAAGCACTAAAACAAAAAGAAGAATTAGTAAAAGCTTTAGCAGAAAGAATGAAATCTGCAAAAGTTATTATATTAACAGATTACAGAGGAATTAATGTTGCAGATGTAACAAAATTAAGAGCTGACTTAAGAAATACAAACTCAGAATATAAAGTTATCAAAAACAACATTATAAAAAGAGCTCTTGATATGAATGGGGAATCAGCACTTGATGATTTATTAACAGGACCTACTGCAGTATTAATGGGTGATGAAGATTATTTAGAGCCATCAAAAGTTCTTTACAATTTTGCAAAGGATAATGATTTTTATAAAATCAAAGGTGGTATTATAGACGGAAAAGTTATGACAGCAGAAGAAATTATTACACTTGCAAAACTTCCATCAAAACAAGAATTACTTGCAAAACTTGCTGGATGTTTACTTGCAAATATTTCAAAATTGGCTGTTGCGCTTGATCAAGTTAAAGCTCAAAAAGAAGCTGAATAATATGAGAGTTATAAATGAATATTAATTATATCATTATAATACATAGAATATTATTTAAAATTCAAAATTGTTTTTGATTTGAATTTGAAATGATTTACATTAATATATCATAATATAACTCAAAACAAAAAATAATTAAAAATTAAATGTGTTAGAAAAACACAAAATTAAATTTATTATAGGAGGATTTTAAAATGAATAAAGAAGAAATGATTGAAGAAATCAAAAAAATGACAGTTGTTGAATTAGCTGACTTAGTAAAAGCTATCGAAGAAGAATTTGGAGTATCTGCAGCAGCAGTTGCAGCACCAGCAGCAGGAGCAGCAGGAGCTGCAGCTGAAGAAAAATCATCTTTCAATGTAGTATTAAAAGATGCTGGAGCAAACAAAATACAAGTTATCAAAGTTGTTAGAGATGCAACAGGATTAGGATTAAAAGAAGCTAAAGACTTAGTTGATGGAGCACCTAAAGCTGTTAAAGAAGGAGCTAACAAAGACGAAGCTGAAGAATTAAAAGCTAAATTTGAAGCTGTTGGAGCAGTTGTTGAATTACAATAATTTTAAATTTATTTAATAATTACATCAAAGTATTAAAAATAAGTTTAATACTTTGATGTATTTTTTGCTTTTCAATGCATAACATTCAGTAATAGTGTTTTATTTTAATATTATGTATTGAAAAACAAAAATAATAACTTATTATAATACAAATTTAAAATAATAAAAGTATAAATTGAACAAGCGGTCAAACCGTATAAATAGTGTATACCAAGGCTTTACAATTCTTTTAATAATTGGTATTGACTTTAATTATTTAAAGTAATAAAATAAATAAATAATATATACAGTATGTATGGAGGAAATTATGAAAATATTATTTGACGCTATGGGCGGAGATAATGCACCAGATGCAAATATAACTGGTGCTGTAAATGCAATAGAAAAGATCAATGCAGAAATAATTTTAATTGGAAATGAAAAAATATTAAATGAACGTATAAAAGAGTTATATGGTAAAGAAAATATAAATGAATTATCTGATAGAATAAAAATCGTTAATGCTGAAGAAGAAATTACAATGGAAGATAGTCCAACAAAAGCAATAAAAACAAAGAAAAATTCATCAATGGTTGTTGGTTTTAATATGCTTAAAAATGGAGAGGGCGATGTATTTTTATCAGCAGGAAATTCTGGAGCGTTATTAGCTGGAGCAACTTTATTAGTAGGAAGAATAAAAGGTATTGATAGACCAGCTCTTGCAGCAATGTTACCAGCTTTTGAAGGTAGATTTTTATTAATGGATGCTGGAGCAAATACAAATTGTAAAACAATTAATATATTACAATTTGCTCAAATGGCAGGAATATATTTGAAAAACACATATAATATAGAAAAACCAAAAATAGGATTACTAAATAATGGAACAGAAGAAACAAAAGGTAATGATTTAATGAAAGAATCATACAAATTATTAAAAGAAAATGCTGAAGATTACGGTTTTGAGTTTATAGGAAATATAGAAGGCAGAGAAGCTTTTTCAGGAGAAGTAGATGCAATTGTAACAGATGGATTTACAGGAAATATATTTTTAAAGACTACTGAAGGTGTAGGAAAAATGGTAAAGAGAAATTTAAAGAAAGAAGCGAATAAAAGCATTTTCTCAAAAATTTCATTATTACCAGCATTACCAATTATAAAACGCTTCGGAAAATCAATGGATTACAAAGAATATGGTGGAGCTCTATTTTTAGGTGTAAAAAAACCAGTAATAAAAGCACATGGAAGTAGTGATGCAAAATTATTTGAATATACTTTAAAACAAGCAGAACAATTTGTAAATGATAAAACTGTAGATAATATAATAGAAAAATATTCAGAGCTAAATAATGAATCACAAAAAGCTGAATCAATAAGTGCTGAATAAATAGATATAATATACACAATTTACACAACTCAGATAATGGTGCATTAGTAAGAAATAAAATTTTGGAATGCAATATATTTAAAACAGTTTCTTAAAAAAATGTGGACTATAATGAGTGGTTTATTTTAAATAAAAAAAATAATTAAAAAAATCTTGACATTTTATGATACATATATTATTGTAGTGTTCATAGGAAGTACTTGAAAGGGGGTGAACTTATATGGGTTCAGACAACGAACTTTTTGAGAAAGTAAAGGGTATTATTGTTGAGCAATTAGGTGCTAATGCAGAAGCTGTAAAAATGGAAGCATCTTTCATAGATGATTTAGGAGCAGATTCTTTAGACATTGTTGAATTAATAATGGCATTAGAAGAAGAATTTGATACAGAAATTCCAGATGCTGATGCAGAAAAAATAGTAACAGTTGGAGATGTAGTTGACTACATTAAAGATCATGTTGAACAATAAAAGCTAAAAACTTATTTGGTAGAATTTGTATTTACATATAACTATTAAAATAAGTTTTTAGTTAAATAAAAATGAAAGGTTTAATCCTTTCTTTTTTTAATAATTATGAAAGGAGAAAAAATATGGATTTTAGTGCTTTAGAAAAAAGTATAGGATATACATTTAAAGATAAAAATTTATTAAAAAATGCACTAACACATACCTCATATGCATATGAAAATAAAGTAGATAGTAATGAAAAATTAGAATTTCTAGGAGATAGTATTTTAGAATTTTTATCAAGTAAATATATTTATAATAATTATACAAAATTAAAAGAAGGAGAAATGACTAAAGTTAGAGCTGATGTAGTTTGTGAGAAAAGCTTATATAAAGTAGCGTGTAAGCATAATTTTAGTGATTTCTTATATCTTGGAAAAAGTCAAAAAGCAGATGAAAAAGAAGTAAGACCAGCCATATTAGCAGATAGTGTAGAGGCTGTTATTGCTGCAATTTATTTTGATGCAGGACTAGCTGAAGCTGAAAAATTTATAGTAGAAAATTTAAAAGATGCAATAAACACAGCAACAATGCATGTAGGAATGAAAGATTATAAAACTGTATTACAAGAAAAATTACAAATACACGGAACAGTTGATATAAAATATAACATAGTAAAAGAGTTTGGTCCTGACCATGATAAAAATTTTGTAGCAGAAGTTTTATGTGATGGAAAATTTTTGGCAGAAGGAACAGGAAAAAATAAAAAAATGGCAGAAATGGAAGCAGCAAAGAAAGCTCTAGAAAATATGTAAGTAGTATTAGAAATATGAGTCATAAAGATAATAGAAGGTGAGTTTTAATGAAAAAAGAATATATTATCCCAATATTTGTACCGCACTTAGGTTGTCCAAATGATTGTACTTTTTGCAATCAAAAAAAGATAAGTGGCCAAACAAAAAATGTAAAAGCAGAAGATGTAAAAAATACGATAGAATATTATTTAAATAATTTTAAAGATGATAATAAATATATAGAAGTCGCTTTTTTTGGTGGCAGTTTTACAGGTATAGATGTTGATAAACAAAAAGAATTATTAAGTGTTGCCTATGAATATATAAAAAATAAGAAGATTGATAGTATACGAATTTCAACAAGACCAGATTATATAAATAAAGAAATTTTAAAAATGCTAAAATCATATGGTGTAAAAACTATAGAGCTTGGTGTTCAATCAACAAATGATTATATTCTAAATAAAAGTAAACGTGGACACACATTTGAAGATGTAAAAAAAGCATCAAAATTAATAAGAAAAAATGGATTTATACTTGGTCACCAAATGATGGTAGGATTACCAGAAAGCACTAGACAAGATGAAATAAACACTGCAAAAGATTTGATAAAATTAAAACCGAAAATAGTAAGAATTTATCCTGTTTTAGTAATAAAAGGAACTCAACTTGAAAAGGATTATGAATCAGGAGAATATACACCATTGACTGTGGAACAAGCAGTGGAAACTGCAAAAGATTTATTAGTTTTATTTAATAAGAAAAAAATAAATGTTATAAGAATTGGATTGCAAAATACAAATGAAATAACAGATCCAAACTCAAAGAAAAGTCAAGTTGTAGCAGGTCCATATCATCCTGCATTTAGACAATTGGTAGAGTCTAGATTATGGTATGATAATATTGCAAATGAAATTAAAAAAGTAAATTCCAATGTAACTCATATACAAATTGATGTAAATCCAAGTGATATAAATAATGCTGTTGGACATAAAAGAATAAACATAGAAAAAATTAATGATACATATAATACTGATTTGAAAATAAATCCTAATTCAAAAATAAAAAAAGGAAAATTGAAAATTACAAAGTTAATAAAATACCAAGAGTTTATAAAAGAAAATGTAAAATAATTTATTTAGTATAAAATCACCTATAAATGTAAATAATCACATTATAGGTGATTTTTATGGTACTTGGGGATGTAAAAAAATATGCTCTTGAGTATATTTATATAATTATTGGAGCTTTTTTGATGGCTGTATCAACTGCTTTATTTTTATTACCAAATCAATTATCAACTGGAGGAATTTCTGGTATTTCTACGATATTATATTATTTATGTAATTATCCAGTTGGATTAACAATGTTATTAATAAATGTTCCGCTGTTTGTTATTGCTATGGTAAAAGTAAATAAAAGATTATTTTTTAAATCGATTTTAGGAACAGTTTTATTATCAGTATTTATAGACTTATTGGGAAATTTATCACCAATTACTAATGATAGATTTTTAGCTTGTATATATGGTGGAATAATAATGGGAATTGGTACTGCAATAATATTAAAAGCAGGTGCATCAACAGGTGGAACTGATTTGTTGTCATATGTAATAAGGGCATATAATAATAAATTTAAAAGTAGTAGAGTTATAATTATTGCAGATACAATAATTATCTTTTTTAATATTATATTTTTTAGAGAAATTGAAATTGGTTTATATTCTGTAATTGCAATTTATTTAATGGGGAAAATGATTGATATAATTTTTGAAGGAATTTATTTTACCAAGATAATGTTTATTATATCTGAAAAATATGAAGAAATTTCTAAAGAAATTGGTATATTAGTAAAAAGAGGAAGCACAGGAATCTACTCAAAAGGGATGTATTCGGGGAAACAAAATGTAATGTTATTTTGTGTTGCATCACGAAAAGAAGTAGCTGAAATAAAACAGATAATAAAACAAATTGATAAAAATGCGTTTATAGTTACAACAGATGCAATAGAAACATTAGGAAAAGGATTTTCTGAATAAATTATATTATCATATCATATAAATAAAACAGGTGATATGAATGAAAAAAATGTTATGTGTTTTTTTAGCTGTGATATTAATGTTTTATAGTTATAATATAGTGTATGCTGATGATATTATAGAAGAGGAGTTTAATCAAAAAGATTTACAAGATATAATTGAAACATCAAGCAGAACAAGTGATGAATTGACATTAAATTCAAGAATTGCTGTTGCTTTTGATAGAAATTCAAATAAAGTTATATGGGGAAAAGATGAAAACAAAAGAACTGCAATGGCATCTACTACAAAAATAATGACTTCAATAATTGTAGCTGAAAATTCTAATTTAGATGATATAGTAACTATATCAGCAAAAGCTGCCGGAACAGGCGGTTCAAGATTAGGTTTAAAAAAAGATGATAAAATTTCAATGAGAGATTTATTATATGGTTTGATGTTGAGGTCCGGAAATGATGCTGCCGTTGCTATTGCAGAACATATTGGAGGAGATATTCCATCTTTTGCAGAGCTAATGAATAAAAAAGCAAAAGAGCTTAATTTAAAAGATACGCACTTTGTTACTCCGCACGGGCTAGATGACCCAGAACATTATACAACAGCATATGAACTTGCAAAAATTACAGATTATGCATTGAAAAATAAAACAATTGCTAAAGTTGTGTCAACAAAGTTTTACACGATAAATATAAATGGATATCCAAAGGATTTATCAAACACAAATGAGTTATTAGGAAATTTAAATGGAGTAAATGGAGTAAAAACTGGGTTTACAAATAATGCTGGAAGATGCCTGGTGACATCTGTTGACAGAAATAACTTTAATATAATAACAGTTGTATTACAGGCAGATACAAAAAAATTTCGTACTCAAGATAGTATAAAATTAATAGAGTACATATATGAGAATTATACACCAGTAAATATAAAAACAATTGTAGAGGAAAAATTTAATGAGTGGTGTAATATAAATAAAAAAAGAATAACAATCGAAAAAGCAAAAACATCAACAATTGATATTTCATATAATAATTTGCAAAATGATATTGTAGTAGTGAAAAAGAGAGATTTAGATAATATAACAATAGAAATTAATTCAATATTTAATATGCAGGCACCAGTGGAGGCTAATACTATAATTGGAACATTGAAGGTTAAAGTAAAAGACAAGATTATAGATACAGAAGATGTGTGTATAAAAAATGAGATTTTAAAGAAAGACATAAGAGATTATTTTATTAAGTGTATAAAATCTATAAATAGATTTTAAATATATAATATAAAAAAGTTGAAAAAATTTGTGTTTAATTCAAAAATTGACATAGATTTTTTTATTTTTTCCTATAACTATGATTTATAATTAATATTAGAAAAAACACTGTAACATATTGAAAAAATGTCAATTAAAGGATATAATATGGAAAGTTTAAAAGATGTAAATAGGAGGAAAAATATATGGCAACAAAAGACAAAAGTATGTGGATATTAATAGTATTTATTTTAGCAGGAGTAGTAATAGGAGGTCTAGTAGGTGACCTTGCATCAAAATCTAGTGGGCTATGGTGGCTTGCATATGGTCAACAATTTGGTTTAAGTGACCCATTAACAGTAGATTTAAGTATAATAAAATTATCATTTTCATTAATGATAAAACTAAATATTTCAAGTATATTAGGTATGATTCTTGCAATATTCATTTACAGAAAAGTGTAATAAGGGGTTAAAAGAGGGCAAGAAAGGATAATATGTCATTAAAAATTAAAGAGCTACCCGTAACAGAGCGACCATACGAAAAATTAGAAATGTATGGAGAAAAAATGTTATCAAATTCCGAATTATTGGCAATAATAATAAAGAATGGAACAAAAGATTTTACAGCAATAGATATATCAAATGCAATATTAAAAAAAGTAAACAATAACTTAAGAGATTTACAAGATATACCATTGCATGAATTTAAAGAGATACAAGGAATTGGAAAAGTAAAGGCTATTCAACTAAAAGCAATATGTGAACTTACAAAAAGAATTTCTAGACCAATTAATGATGCGAAGATTCAAATAAAAAATACAGATGATATAGCAAAAATATTAATAGAAGAGCTAAAATATGAAAAACGCGAAATTGTAAAGTTAGTTTTATTAAATACAAAAAATATAATACTAAAGATTATAGATATATCTTTTGGTGGTACAAGTTCAGCTTTTGTAGAGCCAAAAGATATATTATTAGAGGCTATAAAAATAGGTGCCCCCAAAATTATAATTGCACATAATCACCCAAGTGGAGACCCTACACCAAGCTTGGCTGATTTTGAAATAACAAATAGAATTGAAAAAGCAGGGCAAATAATGGGGATAGAGTTATTAGATCATATTGTTATTGGAGATTGCAATTATATAAGTATTTTTTCGAAAAGAGGAGTGAACAATGTTTAAATTTAACTTTTTTAAATTAGTATCAAAAGATATTGGAATAGATTTAGGAACTGCAAATATATTGGTAACTTTAAAAGGAAAAGGTATTGTTTTAAAAGAGCCATCAGTAGTAGCAATTGATAAAAAAACAGGAGCTATATTATCTACTGGATATGAAGCAAAAGAAATGTTAGGAAGAACACCTGATGATATTAAGGCTGTAAGACCATTAAAAGATGGTGTTATAGCTGATTTTACTGCGACTCAACTTATGTTAAAAAATATACTTACTAAAGTATGTAGAAAATATAATGTTGCAAGACCAAGAGTTGTAGTTGGTGTGCCTTCTGGAATTACAGAAGTTGAAGAAAGAGCAGTACAAGAAGCGGTTTTACAAGCAGGAGCAAGAGAAGTGTATTTAATAGAAGAGCCAATGGCTGCAGCTATTGGTGCAAATATGGATGTAGCAGAGCCTAGCGGAAATATAATTGTAGATATAGGTGGAGGAACTACCGAAGTTGCAGTAATATCTTTAGGTGGAATTGTTGTAAGCTATTCTTTAAGAATTGCTGGAGATGAGTTAGATGAGGACATAGTAAATTATGTAAAAAGAGAATTAAACTTGGCAATTGGAGAAACTACTGCAGAAGAAATAAAGAAAACAATAGGATGTGCAAAACCATTAATGACAGATATGTCAATGGAAATTAGAGGTAGAGATTATGCAACAGGCTTACCAAAAAATGTAACAATATATTCCTCTCAAATTTTAGAAGCAATGCAAGAATCTGTGGCTAAAATTGTTGATTTAGTAAAAATGACATTAGAAAAAACTCCACCAGAATTATCATCAGATATTATGGAAAAAGGTATTATATTAGCTGGAGGAGGAGCATTAATTCAAAATTTAGATAAGCTATTAATAGATAATACAGGAATGCCAGTATATGTAGCAGAAGACCCTCTTGATTGTGTTGTAAAAGGATGCGGAAAAACCTTAGATGATATTGAAAAATTAAAAACTGTTTTTATAAATTCAAGAGGACGAAAATAATTTTAGGAGAATGTAATGTATAAAGACAATAAAAATGGAAAGATAGGAATAATAGTTACTGTTATAGTATTAATTTGCTTGGTAATAATTACTAATTTGGATAATAATATTTTGAGTAAAATTGTGAATCCATTTACAAAAATTACAATGTCTGCACAAAGTGGAGTAGCGTATTTAAAAAATAAATTATCTAAAAATAACGAGTATTTTGTTACACAAGATGAGTTAAAATCTCAAAATAGTGAATTGAAAAAGGAAAATGACGAATTAAAAATAAGCAAGCAAGAATTGGAAGTATTAAAAGCTGAAAATAAAACATTAAAAGAATATGTAAAAATTACAGACCAGTATTCAGAATATAATACAACTCCAGGATATGTAATACAAAGGGATTTTTCTAATTATAGTAAAGTAGTTGTAATAAACATTGGAAAAAATGACGGAATAGAAAGTGGTATGACAGTTGTTGCTGAAGGCGGCCTTGTGGGGTATGTTGTATCAGTAGAAGATAATTCATCAAAAGTTCAAACAATAATAGATACTGCAAGTGCAGTAAGTGCAGCTTTTGTGAATACCGAAAAAAGTTTAGTAACGCGTGGAATACTTGATTCGAAAGATAGAGTTAAGGGAACATATATAGATAACGATGTTGTTGTAAATGAGGGAGATAGTATTGTTACATCTGGTATTGGAGGAATTTATCCCAAAAATATAAACATAGGAAAAGTAAAAGAAATTGTAAATACACAAAACAAAACCAATAGATATGTATATATTGAAACAGCAGTAGATTTTGATAATTTAAATAATGTATTAGTAATAAAAAAATAAGTTAGGAGGTACCAATTGAAAAAAATAGGAATAATAATTTCAATAATAATAATATATTTTTTTATATATTTTTTACAAACTAATTTTTTTTGTTGGTTTACAATAAATGGGGTTCAGCCTAATTTGTTTATTTTATTAGCACTATTTATTGGAATTTTTATGGGACGAAAAACAGGAACAATTTTAGGTGTTTTATTTGGTTTGTATACTGACTTTTTGTATTCAAACACAATTGGAATATCTGGAATATTATTTGGTGCTATTGGTTTTATAGGTGATTATTTAGATAAAAAATTTTCAAAAGATAGTAAAATAACAATTGTTTTAATGGGAGCAATAATAACTGCGATTTATGAAATTATTATGTATGTGTTTAGATTTTTTAAATTATCTACTACTATAAGTTTGGTTCCATTTTTATATACACTTGGAATTGAAATTATATATAATGCATTAATAATTATAATATTATATCCATTAATACACAAATTTGGCGTATATATTGAAGGATTATTTAAAAATAAAAAGATGTTACCTAGATATTTTTAAAGGAAGGAGACAATTTTGAAGGGCGAAAAAAATAATGAAACAAATCTTAGATATAATATATTAATTGTTATAGTATATATTATAGGATTTCTTTTGCTTCTTCAGCTTTTTAATCTTCAAATACTTAACGGTGATGAATACAGAAATATGTCTAGTGCTAGACTAACAAGGGAAACAACAGTATATGCAGATAGAGGAGAAATTCTTGACAGAAATGGTGTAAAACTTGTTACAACAAGTACAGGCTATAGTTTAGACTTATATAAAACAACAACCGATAATGATGAACTAAATAAAAATATATTAAATATAATTCACGTGTTGGAGGAAAATGGTGATTCATACGTTGATAATTTAATTATAGATGTAAATCCATTTAAGTTTTCTACAGAAAATGAAGATACAATAAAAAAATGGAAGAAAAATAATGGAATAAATGAAGAATATAATGCAGAGCAATGTTTTAATTATTTAAAAGAAAAATATGAAATAAAAATTGATGATGTGGCTGAAGCAAGAAAAGTAATGGCAATTAGATATGAAATAACACAAAATGGATATAGTACAATAAAACCTGTCGAAATTGCTAATAATATTACTAAAAACTCAATATTAAAATTTAGTGAAGAAAATAGTAGTTTTTCTGGAATTGATATTATTACAAAACCAGTTATAACATATAATAATGGCTCTTTGGCATCACACGTTTTGGGGTATTGTGGAAAAATAACACAATCTGAGCTTGAAAATGTTGGAGATGATTATGATAAAAATGAAATAATAGGAAAAACAGGAATTCAGTATGTTTTTGAAAAATACTTAAGAGGCAAAAATGGAAAAAGACAAATAGATATGGATATTAAAGGTAATATAACAGGTGAGTATATAACAGAAGAACCAGTTGTTGGCTCTGATGTTGAACTTACAATAGATGCCAATGTTCAATCTGTTGCTGAAACAGCATTAAAATCTGATATAGAAAAAATTGCAAATGGTGGTTATGCAGAAAAATTTGATGCAAAAGCTGGTGCTGTAGTTGTAATGAATACAAAAACAGGAGAAATTTTAGCTTTGGCAAGTTATCCAGATTATGAACCTCAATTGTTTGTAAATGGAATTAGCACAGAAAAATATAATGAATATAGAGAAAATGAATCTTTATATAACAGAGCAATAAGCGGTACGTATGCACCTGGTTCAACTTTTAAAATGATAACTGCTATGGCTGGATTAGAAACAAATGCAATTACAACAACCGAAAAAGTAAATTGTACAGGTGTATATCCAGCTGCACATAAACCAGTATGTTGGTATTATACAACATATAAAAGAGGTCACGGTTCATTAGATATATCACAAGCAATACAACATTCTTGTAACTATTATTTTTATGAAATAGGAAATAGAATTGGAATTGATACACTTTCTAGTTATTCAAAATATTTTGGATTGGGAAGAAAAACAGGTATAGAATTACCAAGTGAAGCAACAGGAAATATAGCTAGTAGAGATAGAGCAAAAGAAGAAAACAGAGAATGGTATGTGGGAGAAACTCTATCAGCAGCTATTGGACAAAGTTACAATAACGTTACACCAGTGCAAATGGCTAAATATATTAGTATATTAGTAAATGGGGGACACCAAATTGATACTACATTAATAAAATCAATTATAAATTCAGATAACACAGAAGTATCTAAAGATGAAATAAATAAGCACGTAAAAGAAGTATTAGGTGTTGAAGATGAAAATATTGAAGAAAAAACATTTAAAGACGAAAATGTAAAAGCTGTTTTAGAAGGAATGAAAAATGTTACAACAGAATCTGGAGGAACAGCATACTCTATATTTAAAGATTCAAGCATACAAGTAGGTGGAAAAACAGGTTCAGCTCAAGCAGGAAATAAAACTCACGCTTGGTTTGTGGGATTTGCACCTTTTGACAACCCAGAAATTGCAGTAGTATCTATAATAGAAAATGGTGGACACGGAGCATATGCTGCACAAGTTGCAAAAGATATTTTTGATTCATACTTTTATGAAGATGAAGTAGTTAGCAATAATGAGTAAATAAAAGCAAAAGAAAATTTTGTAAATTAATTTTCTTTTGCTTTTTAAATTTAAAGTATACATATTTTATGTACTGTTTTTATTAAAAATGTAAACAGTAACAATCCGCTAAAAAATTACAAATTGTTAGAATAATAACGAAAATAATGCAATTAATAATAATTTATCATCAATATTTTCTTTATATAAAAAATAAATAAGTGCTAAAATTAAAACATCATCACTATAAAGTTTTATACCAGCAAATTCTAATAAAGGTGGATTTTTTTTATCAGAGCTATTAAAATGTCTTTTTTTTGTATGTTCATCACATTTTTTTTCATCTTCTAAATTTGATTTTACATTATCCGAATTAGAAGTTGTAGGTAATAATTCTTGTGGTTTATTATTTTTTTGAACAGAGCGATATGGCTTATAATTATTAAAATAATGAGGATAATGTGGTGGATAAAAAAATGGTGGTCTAAAATTATTCATTTTTTATTCCATCACCACCTAAGGGATTCATTACTTCAATAATCTTTGCAAATTGCAAGAATTTGATGTAATTATCTATTTTATCTTTTTTGTTATCACTTAAATATGGTTTTAAAGAGCGTAGTAAATTGGCTCTTGGGTCATCTTTTTTATCGTGATTAATTGAATCCATAATTTTTTTTATTTTTAAAATTGTATTTATATCAAATTCTGGAATTCCACCAGAACTATTGCTTTGTTCAGAAGAATTTTCTGTGTTAAAAGTAGAGCTATTATTATTTCGCTCTGTAGAGCTTGTTTCGTTCGAATTATTAGAAGTTGTGGATGAAGAAAAATTACTTAGGACATTCTTCAAATTATTTGACATATCTTTATCTTCTAAAATGCTATTTAATTTTTGAAAAACATCATTCATATCTCCATCCATAATAAACCTCCAATTTATTTGTTCATATTATTTTTTAATTGCTCAATAATTTTTTGTTTGTCATTAGAATTTAAAACATTATTTAATTGTGCGATTCCTTTTTCTAAATCTTTTTTATCCATATTAGATAATGCATTCATTAGTTTTGAAATATCCATATTATTGTTATTCATAATACCTCCATAAAAAATTACTTATTATAATATATGCAGAAAAATTAAAATGTATATATAAATTTTCTTCTTAAATATTGTTTTTTATGGTATTTTGAGATAGAATATAAAACATAATTTGTGTTATTAAAATAGATAATGGAAAAAAATAATATAATATATCACAATATGTAAAAAACTTTTTATATTTTATGTATGTAAAACGACAAAAATTTTAACAAAAATCGTGTAATATATATACATCATAAATAAAAAGGTAAGAGGTGGTAAGGATGTTTCAAAATATAGCGAATGATTTTAGTGATAATAATAAAAATCATTATAAGGATGTTAAATTAAATAACGAAGAAATTGGTATGTTCTTAAAGAGGTCCTTTTCAAGGCAAAACATTATTTTATATGTAATTTCTTTTATGATATCTATGGTAAGTTTTGGAGGTGACATTTCATTAGGGTTAGCACCTTTTGGACTAGCTATTCTTGCTGCAACAGCAAGTTCGGGAATTCCAATAAGTATTGTATACATAATAACCTTATTAGGAAGTTTTGTGGGTCTTGGAAAAGATATAACAGCTAATTATTTTCTTACAAGTTTAGTATTTTTTGCAACACTGTTTATTGTAAAAACGAAAAAACAAGTAGATTATAATGAAAAATTGAAATTAGGAAAAAATATTATAATTTCAATTTTTATTGTAAATATTGTTCCAATGCTTTTTACAACATTAAAATTATCAAATGTAATTTTTACAGTACTGCTAAGTATAATTACTTATATATTTTATAAAATTTTTGTTAATGCTATAGATGTTATATATGAATATGGAGAAAAAAAGGCATTTTCAATAGAAGAGCTAATGGGAGCAAGCTTGTTGTTAGCAATAGCAATTACAGCACTTGAACCAATAAATATATTAGGATATTCTTTAAAAAATGTGCTTTGTATTTTAATTGTATTAATACTAGGCTGGAAAAGTGGAATTTTAGTTGGAACTACAGGTGGTGTTACAATTGGAATTGTATTAGGAATTATTGGAAATGAGCCACCAATAACAATTGCTGCATTTGCAATTGCTGGAATGCTTTCTGGAATATTCAGTAAGGTTGGTAAATTAGGAGTAATTATAGGTTTTATAGCTGGAAATATTATTATTACATATGTTTCAAATGATAATATAGAGCCAATAATTTTATTTCAAGAAATATTAATTGCATCACTAGGATTATTATTAATACCAAAAAAAGCGGAAGTCGCAATGAACGAATTATTTGATAATTCAACACTATTACCAGATATGAACAAAAGAGCACTTGAAGAAAGTAAAGAAACTGTAAATAAATTAAGTAATATATCTGAAACAATTTCTGAAATGGCTAAAAGTTATGACGAAGTTGCTGCAACAGTATTAGAAAATAAAGAAGACCTTACTTGTGAATTGGAAAATAAAGAAATATTTAAAAAAGAGCTAAATAATAATATAGATGGAATGGAAGATAATATTTTATATGACGATATAAAAAATTCTGATGAAATTATTAATGATATTTTTAAACATTTAAGCAAAAATAAAAAATTAACAAAAGATGTTTTAATTTTAATTTTTGCAAAATATAACAATTATATAATTGGAACCGAAAATGGTAATATTAATAGTAGCGTAGAAAATGATATGAAAGATATGATTGATGTTATAAATAAATCATATAAATTAAGTAAAATAAATTTTGTATGGAAAAAGAAATTAGATGAAAAAAATAAAAGTATGTCTGTTCAACTACAAGGAGTGTCAGAGGTAATATCAGATTTAGCTGATGATATAAGAGATTCAAAAAATGAAAAATATACAGATAAAAAAGAGCTTATAAGAAAAATTTTAATGCAAAAAGGAATTGTTATATCAGATATAAAAGTAAAAAAGAATGACTCTGATAGAACAATTGTTACAATATATACTAAAGATTGTGACGAAAACATTGAAAATATGGCTAAAAAAATAGGACGAGTATTAACTAAAGTATTACAAGAAAAAATGACTTTACAAAAAAAGAAAAGTTCATTAAAACCAGATAATGATTCACTTGCATTTTCTTTTATTTCAAGTGACTTGTACAATTTAAATGTAGGAATAGCAAGAGCAAAAAAGTATGATTCACCAGTATCTGGAGATACAAGCTTACAAACAAAATTAAATGATGGAAAATATTTATTAGCAATAAGCGATGGTATGGGCTCTGGTCCAGAAGCAAGAAAAAGTAGTAAAATCGCCATTAAAATGTTAGAGCGAATGTTAACATCTGGTTTTAAAAAAGATGTTTCAATAAAAATGATAAATTCAACATTATCTGCCAATAATGATGAAGATATGTATGCAACATTGGATATATTAATACTAGACTTATACCAAGGTAATATTGAGTTTATAAAAAATGGGGCGTGCCCAACATATATAAAAAGAAATAAAGAAGTTGAACTTGTAAAATCAATATCTCTTCCAACTGGAATTGTTAATGATATTGATTTGGTTGTATATGATAAAGACATAAAAGATGGAGATATTATTGTAATGTGTAGTGATGGAATTGTAGAATCAAATACAGAGTATCTACACAAAGAGCTTTGGCTTAAATACTTTTTAGAAGAGCTTCAAACAGATGATGTACAACAAATTGCAGATTTAATAATAAGCGAAGCAATTGATAATGATTATGGTAAAGAAAAAGATGATATGACTGTAATTGTAGCGAAAGTAAGTAAATAAAAAAATAAAAGACCAATTGGCCTTTTATTTTTTTGTGTGTAAATTTCAAATATGCTAATAATATTATTGAGCTTTACATTTAGAAAAAGTTGTATAATTTTTTTTTTTAGTTTACTAAAAAAAGAGCTTATGTTATAATATATAAAAATTAAAATATGAAAGGTGTAATTATTAATGAATCAAATTTTATCATTTCAAACTATTGGAAGTTCGAAGGTACAACTGAAAAAAGTAATTAAATTTTTTTCTATTTTTATTATTTTTTTCGGAATAATATTAGCTATGGAAGGTACTTATGGAATTTATAAGAATAAAAATAATAAAATAAATATAGGTGAAACTCCAGAAATAAATATCCAAAGAAATTCTGGAACAACAGTATTAAATATAACATCTAATATAGGTATAAATTTGGTTATGTATTCTTGGAATAATGGAATTGAAACAACTGTTGAACAAAACGGAGAAAAAAGTTTGAGTGTTAATATACCGACTACATTAGGAACAAATGAGTTAAATATAAAAATTGTGGATTCTAATGGAAATACAATAATATATAATCCAGTAAAGATTGCATATGAAGAGAATCAAGATAATACTGAAAATTGGGAAGACGCAGTTAAAAATGATAAAACAAAACCTATATTAACAGTAGAATCAGTAAAAGGAAGAATTGTTATAACAGCAAAAGATGATGTGAAAATGTCATATGTAACATACAGCTGGAATGGTGAAGAAGAAAATAAAGTAACAGGTTTATCTGATGATGAAAAAGCTTTAACAACAGAAATTGATTCAAGAAGTGTAAAAAAAGGAACAAATAAACTAGTTGTAAAGGCATATGATAAAGCTGGAAATGTTGAAACTGTTGAAAAAGAAGTTCAAGGAGCAAATGGTTCAGAAATACAAGTAAACCAAGAAGATGACAATATTGTTGTAAAAGTAAAAAATGATATAAATATAACTAAAATTATCTATACATTTAATGGTGAAGAAAAGACTATTGATAATATAAATAAAAATGAATATGAATTTAAACTACCACTTAAAGATGGGGAAAATAAAATTTCAATTTCTGCATATGCAGATTCATTAAAAAGTGATTACGAAAATACTTTTACAAAAAAGGTATATGGTACAAATGGACCAAAAATAAGTGCATTAAGAGATGAAAATGAAATAATAATTAATATAACAGATGAAAATAATATTACAAAAGTTACCTACAACTTTAATGGCGAAGAAAAGACTGTTGATAATATAAATAAAAAAGAATATCAATTAAAACTAAATTTAGTCGACGGAAATAATTATATTATTGTTGATGCGTATAATCAAAACGATAAGAGCCAATATAAAGGTAAAACAACAAAATAAAAGATAGCGAGAAAATCTTATTTGATTTTCTCGCTATTTTTTAGCAACAACCTCTGTTACCTCCGCAACAACAACAAATTATTAGAAGTAAAACTATTATCCAAATGCAGTCATCTCCAAATCCGAAACCACATCCGCATCCGCAATTTCTATTTTCTGGCATATCTTATTTCCCCCCTTTCAAATCTTTCGTATGGTATATATTATTCTAAATGCCAAAAACTGTTACGAAAAAATTAATAAAATAAAAAATCCTATATACAAAGTTATAAAAATAATGATATAATCCGTTATAATGAAGATAAGATTTTTTTTGAATGTGGAAAGGACTGATAGTAAAGATGGGCAATATAGTACTGTTAGATGATTTGACTATTAATAAAATTGCAGCAGGTGAAGTTATCGAAAGACCAGCATCTGTTGTTAAAGAATTAATGGAAAACTCAATAGATGCTGGAGCAACAAATGTAACAGTAGAAATAAAAAATGGTGGAATAACATATATACGAATAACAGATAATGGAAAAGGTATTTTACCAGATGATATGGAAATTGCATTTGAAAGACACGCAACAAGTAAAATAAGAAGTGCAAAAGATCTAGAAACTGTAAAATCAATGGGATTTAGAGGAGAGGCATTAGCAAGTATTGCCGCTATAGCGCACGTAGAATTAACTTCAAGAACTGCTGATAGTGAATTAGGATATAAAATAGTTGTTGAAGGTGGAAATATAATAACTAAAGAAGTTGTTGGATGTCCTAAAGGCACAACGATAATTGTTGAAAATTTATTTTATAATACACCTGTAAGATATAAATTTTTAAAGAAAGATTTTACTGAAACAGGTTATGTTGAAGATGCGGTTACAAGAATTGCTTTAGTAAATCCTAATGTATCTGTTAAATTAATTAATTTAAATAAAAATATAATTAATACTAATGGAAGCGGAGATATTAAAGACGTTGTATATAGTATATATGGCAAAGAAATAGCCGAAAACATAATAAAAGTTGATTATCAATATGAAGATATGAGTGTTGTAGGATGTATTGGAAAGCCATCAATAGCAAAGTCTAATAGGTCAAATCAACTATTTTTTGTAAATAATAGATTTGTAAAAGATAAAACATTAACAAGTGCTGCAGAGCAAGCTTTTAAAGGAATGCTTTTACCCGGAAAATATGGATTCTTAATATTAAATTTAGAAATAGATCCACATAAATTAGATGTAAATGTGCATCCTGCTAAACTAGAAGTTAGATTTCAAGAGGAAAATAAGGTATTTAAATTAGTTTATCATTCAATAAAAGAATCATTTATGCAAAACAATAATTTGACAGAAAATAAAGAGCAAGAAAAAGAAAATTTTATAAATGAAAAAAATAAAATTGAATTAGATGAATTTGGAATACCTAAGTATCAACCTAAGGAAACAAATTCAAATTTTAATATGAATATAAGTGCAAAAAGTACAGGAAATTTAATTGAGGATATTTATAATGAAAAGCTAATAAATTCAATGAATAAAACTACCGAGGAAAATAGTAATAACAAAGTACAAGAGGATAATACTACTTCTAGCTATAAAGTTGTAGAAGAAGTGAATGATAATGAAAAAATTTCTTACAATAATGAAGCAGAGCCAATTTCGAATAATGAGCAAAATGAAGAGCAAAATTCAAGTAAAGAAAACAATATAAATTTAGATGATGAATTTGAAGAAATGTATAGAAAAACATTTGGAATTAAGCCAATAACATCAGAAAAAAAGGTAGAAGAAAACAAACCAGAATATATTGAAAAAAATGATGAAGTAGAAATAAAAAAGGCTGATGAAGATGTTGCACCTATTTTGAAAAAAGATTTATATATATCAAATATAAAATATAAATTTATAGGAATTGCTTTTTCATCTTATATAATTGTAGAAATTGAAAATGAGTTATATATTATAAATCAACAATCTGCTAATGAAAGAATTATGTATGAAGGAATAAAGAAAAATTACTATAATGATGAAAAAGACTCTCAAATGATGCTTTTACCAGATATAATAACTTTAACACATAAGCAAATGGATATTGCAAAAGACAATATGGAATTGTTTAAAAAAGCAGGATTTGAACTTGAGGAATTTGGTGATAATACTATAAAATTAAGTGGAGTACCTAGTATCTGTATAAATTTAGATACAAAAGAATTGTTTATTGAAAGCTTAGATGCAATAAATACTGTGGCTAGAACTGCTAAAAGGGAAATTGAAGATAAATTTATTGCTACAATAGCAAGCAAAGTTGCAGAAAAAATAAAAAAAGCTCTTACATTTGAAGAAGTAGATAGTTTAATGCAAAAGTTATTAGTATTAGATCAACCATTTTCTTGTCCACAAGGCAAATCAATAGCAATAAAATTGTCTGAGTACGAAATAGAAAAGAAATTTTCAAAATAATAAAGGAGAACAATATGGAAAAGCCAAAGGTAATTGTAATTTGTGGACCAACTGCATCTGGCAAAACGGCTCTTTCAATAGAACTTGCAAAAAAAATAAATGGTGAAATTATTTCAGCAGACTCTATGCAGATATATAAAGATATGGACATAGGAACTGCAAAACCAACAGTAGAAGAAATGCAAAATATTAAACATTATTTAATAGATTGTGTTTCTCCATCTGTAAGATATAGTGTTGCAGATTTTAAAAAAGATGCTACATTTGCAATTGAAGAAATATTAAAAAAAGATAAAACACCAATAATTGTAGGAGGAACAGGACTATATGTTGATTCTTTAATATATGGAATTGAGTATAACGAAATGAATGTTGACTTAGAATATAGAAAAGAGCTTGAAAAAATTGCCGATGAAAAAGGTTTAGATTACTTATATAGTTTAGCAGAAAAAATAGATAAGCATGCAGCAGAAAAAATAAGTAAAAATGATAAAAAAAGAATTTGCAGAATATTAGAAATATATAAATCAACAGGAAAAACAAAAACAGAACTTGAAATAGAATCCAGAAAGAAAGAGCTTAAATATGATTTTAAAGTATTTGCTATAGATATGGATAGAGCTATTTTATATGATAGAATAAACAGAAGAGTAGACATAATGGTAAAAAATGGATTAATTGAAGAAGTTAAAAATTTAATGAAAAAGTATAATGAAATTCCTACAGCGATGCAAGGCTTAGGATATAAAGAAGTTGTGGCATATTTTAATAATGAATATTCTAAAGAAGAAATGATAGAAAAAATAAAAATGGAGAGCAGAAGATATGCTAAAAGACAACTAACTTGGTTTAGAAGAAACAAATCTATTAAATGGTTAGATGCTTCAAATGGAACCATAAAAAATACAGAAATCATTTTGGAAGAAATAAGGTGAAGGAACTATAGAAAAGAAAAATTTAAAAAACAAAAAGATATTGAAAGTAGTGTTTATAATTATAGGAATTATTGTATTAATATACTTAATTGCATTACTTGTTAAAATAGTAAAAAAACCAACATCAACATTTGTCGTTGAGAAAGGAAAGATTTACCAAGAAGAATTTACAGAAGGATACATTATTAGAGATGAAACTATCATAAATAAAGAAAATACAAATGACAAAATTGTACCAATTAAATCTGAGGGTGAAAAAGTAGCAAAAGGTGAATCTATATATAGATATTGCATTGAAAATGAAGATGAAATAAATAAAAAAATAGAAGATATAGATATAGAGATACAAAAAAATTTAAATAATGATGACACATATTTTTCCACAGATATTAAGTTAATGAATAATCAAATTGATAAAAAATTAAGTGAGATATGTGAAAGTAATAATTTAAATAAAATAAGTCAAGGAAAGACTGAAATAAATACATATTTAACGAAAAAAATGAAAGTAAAAGCGGAAAACTCAAATAATGAAACACTAAAAAAGTTAGTAAGTGAGCGAAATTCATATGAAAACCAATTAAATAATAATTCAAGATATATAGTAGCAGATACGAGTGGTGTAATATCATATAGAGTAGATGGATTAGAAAATACATTAAAATCCGGAGATTTTTCATATTTAAGTGAACAGTATTTAAAAAATTTAGATATACAAACAGGACAAATTGTTGCCTTAAGTAATAATTCTGGAAAAATAGTTGACAATTTTCAATGTAATGTTGTATGTATTCTTAATTCGGAGGAAGCTAGAAATTCTGAGGTTGGGAAAAGCATAAAAATTAGATTACAGAATTCAGAGGAAATACCAGCTAAGATTGTATATAAAGCATCAGAAGATAACAATAAAGTATTATTGGTATTTGAAATAAATAATGATGTGGCTGAGCTTATAAAATATAGGAAAACATCATTTGATGTTATTTGGTGGAGTGATTCTGGATTAAAGATACCGAATTCAGCAATTAAATATGAGGGAAATATAGCATATGTTATAAGAAATAGAGCAGGATTAAAGGAAAAAATATTTGTAAAGATATTAAGAAGTAATGATAAATATTCAATTGTAGAAAATTATTCATATTCAGAATTAAAGGATGCTGGATATGATACAACAGGAATTTCAAGTAAAAAATCAATTTCAGTTTTTGATCAAATTGAAAATTAAATATTACAAAAATATTACAAAAATATTAAGTTTCTATTACAAAAATTTAAAAGTATTGACAATGCGCCAAAAAAGTTAGATACTATATGCAAGTTAATACAAATGAAGAGTATTAAAATTTAGGAGGTTATATATATGTCAGGAGCTATAATGAACAAGGTATGGGATTTATTTGGTATGGATAATGCAGAAGAAAAAGATGAAAATGAATATGATGAATACGATTATGAACAACCAGAAGAGGAAGTTGAAGAAAAAAAATCTTGGGGAAAACGTTCAAAACTATTAAGTTTACCACAAGCACAACAAGTAAAAATGGTAATATCTCAACCTACAACTTTTGAACAATCTGAAGGTATTTGTGATCTTTTAAAAGAAAAAAAATCAGTGATTGTAAATTTAGAATATGTAAATAAAGATATTGCTAGACGTATAATAGATGTTGTAAGCGGAGCTGTTCATGCTTTAGATGGACATATGCAAAAAGTATCAAATTCTATATTTTTAATAGCTCCATACAATTATGATATTACAACAGAAATGGCAAGAGAAGAAATAAAAAATAAACTTTCTGTTTCATGGTTAAAAAATAACATACCAAACGAGTAAAAAGTTTAGGAGGGATATAAATGATGATTACACCATTAGATATTGAAAATAAGAAATTCTCTAAACGGATGGAATGGATATAGCATGGAAGAGGTTGATGAATTTTTAGATCAAGTAACTGAAGAGCTAGAAAAAAAGTGTAAAGAAGTTTCATCATTAAATAAAGAGCTAGAGCAAGTAAAAAAAGAATTAACTGAATGCAAAGGTAGAGAATCTGCTATACAAAACACTTTAATTATAGCGCAATCAACAGGTGACGAAATTATTAATAATGCAAAACAACAAGCTAGCCAAATAATTAAAGATGCAGAAGGAACAGCAAGACAATCAGTAGAAACATTAAATCAATCAATTATAATTAAAAGAAAAGAGCAAGAAGATTTAGATAAACAATTAGATGTATTTAAAGCTAAAATGGAATCTTTATTAATTTCACAATTAGAGCTTATTAAAGATATGAAAAAGGAAAACTAAAAGATAAAGTAACTAATGAAAAACAGAGGAAAAATTATTACCTCTGTTTTTGATTTCTATATTAATTTTAAATATTACAATAATACCAAAATATTACAAATTTATTAAATCTATATTACATTTTTATAATATATATTGACATATGCAAAAATAATTATAAAATATATAAAGAATTTAATAATAGTACTTAGGCAGGAGTAAATATGAGAGTTATTAGTCGGTAAAGCAAGAGGAACAAAATTAAATTCAATAGATGATATTGCTACAAGACCAACATTAGATAGAGTTAAAGAATCTTTATTTAATATTATAAACAATAAAATAGAAGATTCTATAGTTTTAGATTTATTTGCTGGTAGTGGAGCTATCGGAATAGAGTTTTTAAGTAGGGGATGCAAAAAGGCATATATGTGTGATAAGTCACGTAATGCTGTTAAATTTATAATTGATAATCTTAAAAGAACAAGATTACAAGAAGATGCTATTATTATTAATAAAGATTATGCTAAATGTTTGAATGAATTAAAAAATAATAAAATAAAATTTGATATTATATTTTTGGATCCACCATATGATTTAGATATTTCAAAAGAAGCAGTAAAAATAATATTAGAATATAAGCTATTAAATGAAAATGGAATAATAATAATAGAAACAGATGAAAAAGAAAGAGAATTAAGAAATTTAAAAACAATGAATGTTGAAATTTATGATAGCAGAAAATATGGGAGAGCTAATCTTATATTTTTGGCCGAAAGGGGTTAAACAATGGAAATATTTACTTTATTAGAAAACATAGAGGATATACTAGAAAAAAGCAAGGGAGTACCATTTTCAAACAAAGTGTTAGTTGATAAAGAAGAAATTTTAGAAATAATTAGTGAATTAAGATTAAAATTACCAGAAGAATTAAAGCAGGCTAAATGGATTAAAGAAGAAAGACAACGTATTTTAGTAGAAGCACAAAAAGAAGCCGATGATATAGTTAAAGAAGCAGAAAATAGAATTATATCAATGATTGATGAACATGAAATAACAAAAAAAGCATATGAGAAAAAAGCAGAGATTATTGAAACTGCAAATGAAATGTCAAGAGAAATTTCAAAAGGTACAAAAGATTATGCAGATAATTTATTAAACGGAATAGAAGTATCTCTACAAGAAGCTTTAAAGATAATTCAAAATAATCGTAATGAACTTAAATAAATAATAGTAAATCAGTAATCGGAGTTTTTTATAAAATATTATGTATCCGGTTACTTTTTTTGATTGGAGGATATAATATGCCAAAAAAGAAAAAAAGCAAAAAGAAACAAATTAAATTAAATTCAGACATAAAAGTAATTCTATTAATATTAGTCGGAATAGTATTGGCAATTTTAATATATGGAAATTCTGGATATATGGGAAACTTTTTAAATGAAATATTAGGAGGAATAATGGGAATTTTTAAGTATATTGTTCCAATTATTCCTTTCGTAGCTGCAATATATATGTTTAGTAAATATAAAAATGAATTATTAGCTAAAATAATTCCGACTTCAATTATATTATTATGCTGTTCTGCAACAATGACATTATATCAAATATTAAATAATGTATTAGAGTATAATATTCAGTTTCAAGAATGTATAGACAGAGCTTTTTATCTAGGTAAAATGAATAAAGGTGGAGGTGTTATAGGTTTATTAATATCATATCCATTAGTAAAGTTATTTGAACCAGTAGCAGCATTAATAATTATTATTGGAATAGCAATTATTGTTGCTGTAATCGTATTAAGATTAAAACCAAGTGAACATATATCTAATTTTGTAAATAAAATGGAAGATGAAAGAAAATTAAATAGAAGCGATAATCAACAAAATGTTAAAAGTAGAAAACAATCTGTTATTCAAGAAGATTTGGGCGATATTGTTTATTCAAAGCCAGAAACCGCTAGAGAGAGAAAGCAAAGAGAAAAAGAAGAGCGCAGAAGAGAAGCCTTAAAGGTTGATGAACAATTAACTATAAATATGTTGGAGCAAGAGCAAAAAGCAAAAAATAGTAGTAATAAAAATAATGATTACATAGAAAGTAATTTGTTTAAGCAAGAAGAAGAGAAAAAAGAAGATAAGAAAAAAGAAGTATTACAATTAGAGCACGCTTTAGTTGTTGAAGATGAACATTATGAATATCCTCCAGTAGAATTATTAAGTAAAGGTAAAAAAACTTCAAGAGGAAGTGCAAAAATGTTGGCTGATACAGCTGCAAAATTGCAAAAAACATTATATAGTTTTGGTGTATCTGCAAAAGTTGAAAATGTTTCTGTAGGGCCAACAATAACAAGATATGAATTAAAGCCAGCAGAGGGAACAAGAGTTAGTAAAATCGCAAATTTAGCAGATGATATAGCTTTAAACTTGGCTGCAGAAACAATAAGAATTGAAGCTCCAATACCAGGTAAACAGGCAGTTGGAATTGAAGTACCAAATAAAGAAAAAGAAGCAGTACATTTAAGAGAAGTTATAGAAAGTAGCGAATTTGAAAATAATAAATCAAAACTAAGTGTAGCACTTGGAAAAGATGTTGCTGGTAAAACAATAATTGCGGATATTGGAAAAATGCCACACGTATTAATTGCTGGTTCAACAGGTTCTGGTAAAAGTGTTTGTATAAACTCAATTATAACAAGTATAATTTATAATGCAAAACCAAGTGAAGTAAAACTTGTAATGGTTGACCCTAAAGTTGTTGAATTATCAGTTTATAATGGAATACCTCATTTACTTATTCCAGTTGTAACAGATCCTAAAAAGGCAGCTGGCGCATTGGCGTGGGCTGTTCAAGAAATGGATGATAGATACAACAAATTTGCACAAAAAGGTGTTAGGGATCTAAAAGGTTACAATAAAGCAATCGAAAAAGAAAATGAAAATGCAAAACTACCACAAATTGTTATTATAATAGACGAGCTTGCAGATTTAATGATGGTTGCTGCAAAAGAAGTTGAAGAGGCAATTTGTAGATTAGCACAAAAAGCTAGAGCCGCTGGAATGCATTTAGTAATTGCAACTCAAAGACCATCTGTAGATGTTATCACGGGTTTAATTAAAGCAAATGTACCATCAAGAATTGCATTTGCTGTTTCATCACAAGTAGATTCAAGAACAATATTAGACTCAACAGGAGCAGAAAAATTACTTGGAAAAGGTGATATGCTATTTTATCCAGTTGGCGCATCAAAGCCTATAAGAATACAAGGAGCGTTCGTGTCTGATGAGGAAGTTGAAAAAATAGTTGATTTTATAAAAGCAAATGCTGGTGAAGTAAATTATAGTGAGGATATAATAGAAAGTATAGAAAAAAGCAATAAATCAGATAAAGAGCTACTAGAAAGTGAGGCTTGTGAGGATGATTCTGATCCATTCTTACAAGATGCAATAGAAACTGTTATAGAAACTGGACAAGCATCAACATCATTTATTCAAAGAAAATTTAAAGTAGGATATGCAAGAGCTGGAAGAATAATAGATCAAATGGAAGAAAGAGGTATAATTTCTGGGTATCAAGGAAGTAAACCAAGAGAGGTATTAATGAGTAAAGAAAAATGGGAAGAGCTTAAAATGCAAACAAGCGAAAATAATTAAAAGGGGAGAAGCGATTTGAAAAATAAAGAAACCTTATTCTCAAAAAATAATTATGATATTCAATTAGAAGAAGTACTTGATGAAAAAGATTTTGACGATGAAGCTAAAAGTCTTATATTAAGTGCGTTATATAGAATTGAGGAATCATATAAAGATTATGCCAAAGTAAAGTTAAATGCTAAACCAAAAAGTGAAATAATTGAAAATATAATTAATATACTAAGGGAAAAATGTAATAAAATTGAAATTTTAAATCCAAAAGTAAGTAAAAACAAGCTCAAAATTGATAGAAAAAATAAGGTTATTGAAGTTTTTCCAAATGAAGTTAATTTATTACAGTCATTATATTATATAAATACAGCAAATCCAAAAAAAATAAAAAACATATTTGATAAGGCTATTATAAATGTAATAAATAAAGGTGAAGCTATAAACAATGTAGAAATTATAAGAGACTTTAATGGGTGGTCTTGGAACAATGTTATAGACACTAAATTAGGTAAATATTATAATTTAATATATCAAAATTTACTTTTATTATTAGGAAATAAAATTCCAGAAAGCAATACAAGTTGTAAAGAAATAAGAGCTGATTTGCAAAATAAAATGAGTGAAATATATGGAGAAAAAAATACCAGTGCTTTTTTAGATGTTTTCGAAAAATGTTGTATATTGGTATATGTTAATAATAATGACAAAAATAAAAATGAAGTTTTAAAATATTTAGAAGAAAAGAAAAATGAACTTATACAAATGGCAAATAAGTCTGAGTATATTGCCAAAATTACAGTAGAAAATAATAAAAATATGAAAATTGTTGGTAAAATAGAAAATATTTTGCAAAGTGAAGCATTAATATTAAAGAATTTTAGTAAAGAAAGAATTAGGCAAAAATATGATACAGTAGAAAAATATAAAGATTCATTAAAAAAAATAATGAGATTAAAAAAGGAAAAAATAAATCGTGATTCTAATTTAATTAACCCGTTTGAATATGTAAGAAGAAAAAAAGAAATTGAAAAGGAAGTAAGAAGTTTAAATGATATTATGATTTTGTTAAAAAATGAAAATTCTATTTATAAAGCATTAATAACATTGCAAAGGAAAGTAATAACTTGTTTATATAAAAAAATAGAAGTATTCGATTTAAAAAGAGAATTAGTAAATTTAATATATGAGGTAAGATATTATAATTTATTACCAATAGAAAAAGATAAAAAAATAAAGGATTTAAAAGAATTAGAAGTAGACCTAAGAAATATACAGAAAAAACTTACTAACAAATTATGTGAAAATAAAGTTGTTGATACATTTGCCAAAGATTATAATATAAATTATAATATTATAAAATATATTTTTATTACAAAAATGACTAATATAAATAAAATTCAACTAAGTATGATTTATGATAATAAAAAATTAAATATAAGTTATTATGATGAAAATGTTCTTGAAAAAGAAGAAAAAATAAATTTCAGTGAAGATGATTTTAATGAATTAACAAAAAAGACAAATAAAAAAATGAGAATTATTATTTAATAGGAGGTACAAATGAAAGTTACTTTTTGTGGAGCAACTAAAACTGTTACAGGTTCAAATTTTTTAGTAGAAGGTGCTGGAAAAAAATTTTTAGTAGATTGTGGATTATACCAAGGTGGAGCAAAAGATGAAATAAAAAATGAAGAGCCTTTTCCATATGATATTAACGAAATAGACTTTATGTTATTAACACATGCACATATTGACCACTCAGGAAGAATTCCAAAATTATATAAAGAAGGATATAGAAACCCAATATATGCGACAAATGCAACTTGTGATTTATGTGCAATAATGTTACCAGATAGTGGTCATATTCAAGAAACTGAAACTGAATGGAAAAATAGAAAAAGAATTCGTAGAGGTGAAGAAGAATTAGTACCAATATATGATGCCGAAACAGCTGCAAAATCTTTGGAACTATTTAAAGGAGAGCCATATAATCAAATAATAGAGCTAGATGACGATATTCATGTAAGATTTAATGATGCCGGACACATGCTTGGTTCTAGTACAATTGAAATATGGATTAGAGAGAATGGAGAAAATAAAAAAATAGTATTTTCTGGTGATTTAGGAAATAATGATATACCATTATTAGCTGAGCCAACGATGATTCAAGATGCAGATTTTCTTGTTATGGAATCAACATATGGCAATAGATTACATATAAAAAATGAAAATAAAGCTAAAACATTTATTAATATAGTTACAGATACAATAAAAAATGGAGGAACAGTAGTTATACCTTCATTCGCAGTAGGAAGAACTCAAGAAATTTTATATGAACTAAATAAAATAAAAGATTCAGAAGATGACAGTCCAGAATTTGAACGTAAATATAGATTATTAATGAACACACCTGTATATGTTGATAGTCCACTTGCAATCTCAGCAACAGAGGTTTTTAAAGAAAATATGGATTTATTTGATGAGGAAACACAAGAATTAATAAAAAGAGGCGATAATCCTCTAGAATTTCCAGGTTTAAAATTTACACAAACAGTTGAAGAATCAAAAGCACTAAATGAAAGTGATGAATCTGCAATAATAATTTCAGCAAGTGGTATGTGTGAAGTTGGCCGTATAAAACATCATTTAAAACATAACATTTGGAATCCTAAAAATACAATTTTATTCGTTGGATATCAAGCACCTGGAACTTTAGGTAGAAAAATTGTTGATGGTGCTAAAACAGTAAAAATATTTGGAGAAGAAATAGCCGTAAATGCAAGAGTCGAATATATTGAAGGATATTCAGGTCATGCTGACCAAGCTGGGTTATTACATTTTGTGGATTCTTTTGTTAAAAAACCAAATCATATATTTTTAGTTCATGGTGAGGAAGAAAGTCAAAAGGCTCTTAGAGACAAAATAAATGAAAATTTTGATTTACCAGTATCAATTCCAGATTATTGTGAATCTTTTGATTTAACAAATACAGTACAAGCTACAGGAAATATAAGAAAGAGAAACTTAAACGAATACAAAAAACTAGAAGTAATAGATAGAATGGAAACACTAAAAGAAGAGCTTATGGATATGGAAAGTATTGTTAAAGAAGATATACTTGCAAATACTGTAAATGACGACGAAATAAGTAAGTTAAATGAAAGAATAAAAGCATTAGAAAAACAAATTGTAGAAATAGTAGAAAATAAATAGAAACATATGATTACACTGAAAATAACAAAATATTTTCAGTGTAATTTAGAAAGGAATACAAATGACAAATAAATATTATAATGACGCAATAATTGGAAACAAAAAAATAATTGCAAGTTATACAGAAAAGGGTGAACTACAAAGATTGTGCTATCCAGAAGTAGATGGAAGACAATTTATAGATTATTTTCAAACTGGAGTAAAAATCAATGATTCAAATTTAATTTATTTGCATCAAGATATAAATAATAAATATAGTCAAGAATATGTAAAAAACACAAATATTTTAAAAACAAATATAGAAAATACATATTTTAATTTAAAAATAGAACAAACTGATTTTGCATTAATTGACCAAAACATTATTGTAAAAAAATACATATTTAAAAATAATAATTCTGTAGATTTAGATACAAAGTTTATTATAAATAGTAAAATTTTATCAAACGATTTAGAACGATTTGGAAGCAGAATTATTGATAAAGGAATAATTCAATACAACCATAATTATGCAATGGCAATTTTTTCAAACAAAAATCTATATGGACATAAATTAAATGATGTTCAAAGTACACTACAAAGTGCAGTAATTGTGGATAAAGACTATATTGGAATGTCAAATGAAATTGCAATATCATATGATATTGGAGTAATACATTCAGGGGAGCAACAGGAATTAAATATATTTATTCTTGTAAACGAAAATAATGAGATTGAAGAAAAAATACAAAAATGTGTAAAATTAAATACAAATACTGAATTTGAAAATGTAAAAAAATATTGGAATTTATATGTTGAAAATCATTCAAAAATAAAGATTGAATCAAACAAAAGTGACTTCTATAAAAAATTACTTGAGATATATAATAGAACAATATTATTATTTCCATTATTAATAAATGATGAAACAGGAGGAATTGTTGCTGCTCTTGAGTTAGATGAAAATAGAACTAAAAGTGGATGCTACGCATATTGTTGGCCACGTGATTCAATATTTATTACAAGAGCATTTGATTTATTAAAAATGGAAGAAGAAACTGAAAAATTTTATAATGTATTTTGCAAAAAAACACAGAGCAATAATGGAATGTGGGAACAAAGATTTTATACAGATGGAACATTAGCACCTTGTTGGGGATATCAAATTGATGAAACTGCAAGTGTAATATATGGCGTATATGACCACTATAAACATACAAAAGATAATAAATTTCTAGAAGAAAACTTAAAAATGTGTGAAAAAGCAACAGAATTTTTATTTGCATATACAGAAAATTTATTAAATATAGATGAAGAAGATTTAGTAAAAAAAGAGCTACAAAAAAAATATAAAAAATATTTTGAGATTACTAAACACGTAAGTTATGATTTATGGGAAATGAATGAAGGTGTTCATTTATATTCATTATCAAGTATTATTTCTGGGTTGGGGTGTATGAAAAAAATTTATGAAACTATTGATAATAAACAAGAAAATCTAAGATTAAAGCAAGAAAAGCGAAATAAAATAGCTCTAAAACTAAACAAATATATACAATTATTAAAAGACTATATTGAAGATAATTTAATAGATAAAAATACTAAAACATTAAAACGAAACCTAAAAGACAACAATATGGATATAAGTGTAATTGGTGCTGTTTATCCATTTAATGTATTTAATCCAAATGAAAAAGTTATAAAAAATACTGTAGATAAAATTAATATGACATTAAGAACTCATACAAGTGGATATTTAAGATTTGAATATGATAATTATATGGGTGGAAATAATCCTTGGATAATAACGACATTATGGATGGCATTGTATTATATAAAAATTAATGATTTAGATAATGCAAAAAAATGTTTTTCATTTGTAGTAAATACATCATTAAAACATGGATTTCTTGCAGAGCAAGTGAATAATGAAGATAAAAATTTTAAATGGGTTATTGGACTAGGTTGGTCACATGCTATGTTTATTATTGTATTAAATGAGTTACTTAAAGCTAATGAAGAAAAAAATAATTAAGTAATTTTGAAAGGACTGAAGTAAATGGCAAAAGCAAAAACAATTTTTGTGTGCAATAATTGTGGATATGAAACAGCAAAATGGTTAGGAAAATGTCCTGCATGTAATGAATGGAACAGCTTAGTTGAAGAAAAAATACAAAAAACAAGTGATGGAATATTTGGAAAAGATGAAAAGAAAAAAATTAATAAACCAACAGCTTTAAATACTGTTGAAGGAAAAGAAACATTTAGAACATCTACAGGTTTTGAAGAGCTAGATAGAGTTTTAGGTGGAGGAATAGTAAAGGGTTCACTAATTTTAGTTGGTGGAGAGCCAGGAATAGGTAAATCGACTTTAATTTTACAATTATGTGATAAAATTAAAGGCGAAGGGAAAGTACTATATGTTTCAGGAGAAGAGTCTGCAGAGCAAATAAAAATAAGAGCTGATAGATTAAATATCCATAATGAGGATATAATGTTTTTAGGAGAAACTGATATTGATATAATACAATCTGCTATTTTAGAAATGAATCCTAAATTAGTAATAATAGATTCCATTCAAACAATGTATTCTGATGAAATAACATCTGCAGCAGGAACAGTAAGTCAAGTAAGAGAAATAACAGGAAGAATTATGAAACTATGTAAAAGCAATAATATAACAACAATAATAATTGGACATGTTACAAAAGAAGGAAATATTGCAGGACCAAGAGTGTTAGAACATATGGTAGACACAGTTTTATATTTAGAAGGTGAAAGATATTTTTCATATAGAATATTAAGAAGTGTGAAAAATCGTTTTGGTTCAACTAATGAAGTTGGTATGTTCGAAATGCAAAATGAGGGAATGATAGAAATTTTAAATCCATCTACAGTTTTAATTTCAGAAAGAGACGATAATCCAGCAGGCTCTGTAATTGTTGCAACAATGGAAGGTACAAGGCCGTTATTGGTAGAATTACAAGCACTAACTTCTACGAGTGTATTTGGATTACCAAGAAGAACTGCAAATGGTGTAGATTATAATAGATTAACATTATTAATGGCCGTGTTAGAAAAAAAAGCAGGAATGAATTTAGGTAACCAAGATGTATATTTAAATGTAGTAAGTGGAATAAAAGTTTCTGAGCCAGCCGTAGATTTAGGTGTCATATTATCAGTTGCATCAAGTTTTAAAAATTTAAGTATTCCGAATGATACAGTCGTAGTTGGAGAAGTTGGTTTAACTGGAGAAGTGAGAAGTGTAAATCTTATTGACAAAAGATTAAAGGAAATAGAAAAATTAGGATTTAAAACTTGCATAATTCCAGAAAGTAACAAAAAAGTATTGAAAGAAAAATATAAATTAGATATAATAGGCGTGAAAAATATAAATGAAGCAATGCAAAAACTAGGATTACGATAAAATACTAATATTTCATTGAGGAGTGATTAATTTGGACTTTGTCAAAGATAATACAATAACAGAGATATTAAAATTAATTGCACCAGGTACAAAAATAAGAGAAGGTTTAGAAAATATATTAAAAGCAAAAACTGGAGGCTTAATTGTAATTGGTGATACAAAGGAAGTACTTGATTTAGTAGATGGAGGATTTAATTTGAATGTTGATTATACACCTTCAAGATTATATGAACTCGCAAAAATGGATGGAGCAATAGTATTAAGTGCTGATTTAAAAAGAATTTTATATGCAAATGCACAATTAATTCCATCTCCAGAAATTTCAACAAATGAAACAGGAACAAGACACAGAACAGCAGAACGTACAGCAAAGCAAACCGGAGAAATAGTAATAAGTGTATCACAAAGAAGAAATGTTATAACTATATTTAAAGGAGACTTAAGATATGTGTTACAAGATAGTTCAAAGGTAATAACAAAAGCAAATCAAGCACTTCAAACAGCAGAAAAATATAAAAAAGTTTTTGATGATAAATTAAATTTATTGAATGAATATGAATTTAATGATATAGTTACATTACAAAATGTAATTGTATGTATTCAAAGAGCAGAAATGGTATTAAAGGTTGTAGATGAAGTAAAAAGAGCAATATATGAACTTGGAGAAGAAGGTAGATTATTTCAAATGCAACTTGACGAGTTATTTGGAAATCTAGCAATTGAAGAGACTTTAATTATCAAAGATTATATAATATCAAGTAAAAAACAAAACTCAGAAAAAACAGTAGATAAAGCATTATCAAGTATACGAAAACTTGAAAGAGAAGATCTAATGAAATCACAACTAATAGCTAAAATTTTAGGATATGAAGATTTTGATAATTATGAAGAAGTAAATGTGTTTACAAGAGGTTACAGAATTTTAAGTAAAATACCAAGAATGCCAAATAATATTGTCGAAAATTTGGTAAAAAGCTTTAAATCATTTCAGCACATTATTCAAGCTGACATACCAGCACTGGATGAAGTTGAAGGAATTGGCGAAATAAGAGCAAAAGCAATAAAACAATCACTAAAAAGAATGCAAGAGCAATTTATTTTTGATAATTTAAGTTTATAAATTATAAAACAAAAGTAAAATAAAAAACGAAAGGAAGAATGATAATGAAAGACAAAAGTAAATTATTATTAATAATAGCAATAATAGCTATAACAGCAGTAATAGCATATATATGCTATGGAGCATTAAAAGGGGAGAGAAAGCCAGTAGCAACAATGGATGTATCATATGTTGATAATGACGGAAATACACAAACAGGAACAATAAAAATAGAGCTTAATCCAGATGTAGCTCCAGAAACCGTATCAAATTTCATACAATTAGCTAATAATGGGTTTTACAATAATTTGACATACCACAGAATTATATCTGATTTTATGATTCAGGGTGGAGATAAAAAAGGTGATGGTTCAGGTTCAGCAAGTTTAAGCGACTTAGATAAAAAAATACAAGCAGGAAGTGAATCTGACCATACATACTCAATAAAAGGAGAGTTTTCTGCAAACGGAGTAAATAACAATTTAAAATTTGGAAAAGGCGTAATAGGAATGGCAAGGTCAGATTTTAGTTCATATGGGCTAACATCAGAAGGATACAATTCAGGAAGTTCACAATTTTTTATTGTAACAACAGATAACCAAGAAACATTAAATTCTTTAAATGGAAACTACGCTGCTTTTGGTAAAGTAATAGAAGGTTACGATATTGTTGAAAAAATAGCAAATGTAAAGGTTAAAGAAGCTGATTCAGAAGGTGGAGAAGCTTCAACACCAGAAAGCGCACCAGTTATAACTAATTTAACAGTAGAAACATATGGAGCAAATTATGGAATGCCAAATACAATAAATTATGATGATATACAAAAGAAAGTACAACAATATCAACAATATTATCAACAATTAATGAATTCATACTCAGGTAATTCAACAACATCAGCAGAAGGTAGTTCAGAAACAACAACTGAAGGAAAATAAAAAATAGGGGCCGGTTAAAATATTTAACCGACCCTTATATAATAAAAAGGTTCCGGCCATCTTAGAAAGATGGCCGGAACGGGTTAAAAAGAGAATTGTATTGGAGATGTCTTATTTAAAACTTTTCCAAAATTGAAAAGAAATAATTTCAAAAAAATTTTAGTTATTTACTAAATACCTTAAACAGTTTACTATAAAACAAATAAAAAATCAAGGGAAAAAGGAGAAATTTTTTTATGGTTATATTTGGTTATGATATACGTGTATATTTTTTATTATTTATGATATATGCAATGTTAGGTTGGATAATGGAGGTTACCTGTAAATTAATACAATATAAAAGATTTATAAATAGGGGATTTTTAATTGGTCCATATTGTCCAATATATGGTTATGGTGCTTTATTAATAACAATATTCCTACATAAATATACAAGTGATCCAGTTGTATTATTTATAATGGCAATTGTACTATGCGGAACGCTAGAATATTTAACTAGTTATTTTATGGAAAAAATATATAAAGCAAGATGGTGGGATTATAGTCAGAAAAAGTTCAATATAAATGGAAGAGTTTGTTTAGGTACAATTATTCCATTTGGTTTATTAGGATTATTAATAATCTACATATTAAATCCATTTTTTCTACAACAAATTGGAAAGCTATCAGAAATATGGCTAAATATCTTATCATTATCTTTATTAATAATATATATATGTGATAATATAGTTTCCGGAATTATAGTGAGAGCTATTAAAACAACAGAAAAAGGTGTTTCAAAGGATTTGGATAATACTGAGGAAATCACACAAAAAGTTAAAGAAGTATTACAAGGAAAATCAATTTTACATAGAAGATTAATAAATGCATATCCAAAAATACAAGCAGTTAAACTTAAAGTGAAAGAAAAAAAAGAAAAAATAAAAAAACGTAGCGAAGAAATATATAATAATATTGAAGAAAAGAACAATTCCATAAAGCAAAATTTGGAACAAAAGAATATAAAAATAAAAGAAAAAATACATAAAAATAAAATGAATGATGATATATAAACATATCACTTGACATAATATTGAGCTTCCCTCTATATATTGGACAATTGTTAAATGTTATTAAGATATTTTATAGATATATTAAACAGAAATTGACTTTACATAAAATAAGTGGTAAAATATAGATAATTTTTTTAGGAGGTATATTTTATGATAAAAAATAATGTAATATCAATTTCAGGGGAGCCTGTTACTGGAAAAAGCTCAAATATAAGAGCAATAAAACAAAAGCTAATTGAAAAGGGTTTTAAAGAAGAAAATATTCATATCATATCGGCTGGACATAGATTCAGAGAATATTTTAATGAAATTTTAAACTTTATTAAAAGTTACGACAATGATGAAAAATTAAAAGAGATGTATGATGAAGGTGTAATTAAAGAAATTATTGAAAATTCAGAATATAGATCAATTTTGACAAAAGTAATGGCTAAGTTGAAATCTATGGATATTATGGATAGTGTTTCTATTGAACAAGCTAATAATATGCCTGAACTAAGGGAAATAAGAGCTCTAGTTGATACTATAATTGATAAAGAAATAAGAAGAATAGGTCAAGAAATAAATCAAAAGGAGCGAAATGATGAAGTATGGATTATGGATTCAAGGCTTGCCTTTAAAAATATTCCAGATTCATTTTCGGTAAGGTTAACAAGCAGACCAGACATAGCTGGAAAAAGATTATTTGATGATAAGTCTCGAGGTGAAGAAGATAGTGCTTACGAGAGCGTAGAAGAAGCTATAAATCAAAGAGAAAAAAGAAGAAAAGGAGAAATAAAAAGATATATAGAAAGATATAATGTTGATTTAACAGATGAAAATAATTATGATTTAATAATTGACACCTCATTTTCAGAAATTAATGATATTTCAGATACAATAATAGAGTGTTTAAATCGATATAAAGAAAACAGATTTATTCCTAAATTGTGGGCAAGTCCCAAATTAATGTTACCAGTACAAGATGAAATAACAACATGTCGACCAACAGGTAATGGAACATCAATTGATGATATTAGAGAACTAATAAGGAAGAATGGGTATGACCCAAGTTATCCGATAACAGTAGTAGAAGTAGATGGAAGAAAATATATAATAGAAGGACATCATAGAAACTTTGCTGCTGCTTATGAAAGAAAAACTTTAGTTCCATATGAAGTAGTGGCAAGAGATGATGAAAATATGCCAAAGTGTTACTGGAGAGGTGAACCTGCCAGATATGTAATTAAAGCGTTAACAAAGGATAAACTTTATGGACATGAGGGTTTTCTAGATGGAATAACAAAAGGACAATTCTCATATAATCAAATTTATCCAAACATATATGCTGAGCTAGATGAAAGAGAAAAAAGAGAACAGGCAGAGCATCCTGAATTATATTAATAAATAATAAGAAGACCGAAAAGTCTTCTTATTATTTATTAATATGAAAAACTGTATGCAAAGTTTTTTCGGTATATTCGACAATAATAAAAGTATTTTCTTTTTCGTATCTGTCATTAGATTGTTGAATATATCCAGCTCTTGTTATTTCATAAAGATAGTCTTCAAAATCAAGAGAGGAAACATTTTCATATGTTAAAGCACAAGAAATATATAAAGGTGTTTCTTTTTCTGATACATGAGAAATTTTACCATCAAAGCATGGAAATTCATTGAATTTATCCGGAATAGTATTTTCAATAGAAGAGCTATCAATGTTATTAGATATATCTTTATTAAAATCCTCTGTAATATGATTAATCCCATCTTTTATATCACCAGGAATATTACTTTTTACAGCTTTTCCAATATTTTTTAATTTATCAAAAAACCACATAAAAACCTCCACTAAAAAGTCATAGTTGATTCTATATTAATATAAATAAAATTAAAATGCAATATATATAAATAGAAAAATTGGAATGATAGGGGAAACAATATTTTTTTCTTGAGTCAATAGGAAAGAAAATTTTTGACATACCCATTTTTGTTCTTAAATTTTAGCTGCGTATTTCAAAGGTTGTGTCAAAAAGCTCTGTTTTCATTGACTTATTCTTCAGAGTTGGTCAAATATGATACTAATTTGCTAATTAGGTGAACTTTATGTGAAAATTAGCACTCATATATTGACTTTGCTAAAAATTGGGATATAATATAAACTGTAAATGAAAAGTTTACAAAAGAATATGTATTTTAAGGAGGAATCTATTATGATGTTAATGCCAAGAAAAAAAGAAATGGACTTATTTGACGAAATGTTTTCTGATCCATTTTTTAGTATGAAAGAAAGTCGTTTAATGAAAACAGATATTAAAGAAATTGATGATGGATACGAAATTGAAGTTGATTTACCAGGATATAATAAAGAAGATATTCAACTTGAAATTGATAATGGATACCTTACAGTAACAGCAAAAAAAGATGAAGAAGAGGAAGACAAGAAAAAGAAATATATCCACAAAGAAAGATATATAGGAGAATGTTCAAGAAGTTTCTTTGTAGGTAAAGATGTAAAAGAAGAGGATATCAAAGCTAAATTTAAAAATGGAACATTAAAGTTAACTGTTCCAAAGAAAGATGAAAACGCAAAAAGTGAAAAGAAGAATATTCCTATTGAGTAAAAAATGGAACCGAAAGGTTCCATTTTTTTTTAAGGAAAAATTTAAAAAGGTGTGTATGGACAAAGGTGTTGTCAAAAAGAACTGTCCCCATTGACACATTTTAAACAAGTGGTCAGTTTTTTACAGATTTCATAAAATAAATTGACGATAAAATTTGAGACGAGTATAATAATATTGTATTAAATAAAAATTAAGGAGGACAACATGAATTATAGAGAAGAATCATTGAAAAAACACTATGAATGGAAAGGAAAACTTGAGATTTCTGCAAGAGCTAAAGTTGATAGTAAAGAGGCTTTATCATTAGCATATACACCTGGAGTTGCTGAACCTTGTCTTGAAATTCAAAAGGATTATAAAAAAAGTTGGGAATTAACTCGTCGTTGGAATATGGTTGCTGTTATAACTGATGGAACAGCTGTATTAGGATTAGGAGATATTGGTCCAGAGGCAGGTATGCCAGTTATGGAAGGAAAGAGCGTTTTATTTAAAGAATTTGGTGATGTAGATGCATTTCCTATTTGTGTTAGGACAAAGGATGTAGACGAATTTGTTCAAACAGTTTATAACATAAGTGGATCTTTTGGTGGAATCAACCTTGAAGATATTTCTGCACCTCGTTGTTTTGAAATTGAAGAAAAACTTAAGGAAAAATGCGATATTCCAGTTTTTCACGATGATCAACATGGAACTGCAATTGTTACAAGTGCTGCAATTATAAATTCAATGAAGATTTTGAATAAATCTATAGAAAATTGTAGAGCTGTTATAAATGGAGCTGGTGCAGCAGGTATTGCTATTGCTAAATTATTAATGACTTTAGGTTTAAAAGATGTTATTTTATGTGATAGAACTGGTGCAATATATGAGGGAAGAGAAAACTTAAATCCAATTAAGGAATCTATTGCAAAAGTTACAAATAGAAGTTTTACAAAAGGAACATTAAAAGATGCTTTAGTTGGTGCAGATATATTTATTGGAGTTTCTGCTCCTGGAGTATTAACTGCAGAAATGATTAAAACAATGAACGATGATCCAGTTGTATTTGCTATGGCTAATCCAACTCCAGAAATTATGCCAGATGAAGCAAAAAAAGCAGGGGTTAAAATAATGGGAACAGGTCGTTCAGATTTTCCAAATCAAATTAATAATGTTATTGCATTCCCTGGAATTTTTAGAGGTGCATTAGATGTTAGAGCTAGTCAAATAACAGAAAATATGAAGATTGCTGCTGCATATGCAATTGCTGGTCTTGTTAGTGATGATGATCTAAATGAAGAATATATTTTACCACAAGCTTTTGATCCAAGAGTTAAAAATGCTGTAGCAAAAGCTGTTTCAGAAGCTGCAATAAAAGATGGTGTTAATAGAATTTAATTTGGAGAAAAATATATGTATATAGATTTAGATAATGCTATAAGTAAATTTAAAATTTATATAAAACAATTTGATACAAAAGATAAAAATATAGATAGAAAAATATATCACTCAATTAGAGTTATGAAAGTTTCAAAAGATATTGCTACAAGATTGAATTTAACACAAGAACAAATTGAAATTGCTTCAATAATTGGTTTGCTTCACGATATTGGTAGATTTGATCAATATAAAATTCATCAAACATATAGGGATTTAGAAAGTTTTGACCATGGTGATTATGGTGTAGAAATTTTGAAAAATAATATTAGAAACTATGTTAAAACTGATAAATATGATGATTTAATTTTTAAAGCAATAAAAAATCATAATAAATTTGCAATCGAAGAAGGATTAAATAGTGAAGAACTTCTATTTGCAAAAATTATAAGAGATGCTGATAAAACCGATATTTTATATGAGTCTGCTAATATTTTTTTCAAAGGTGATGAAGAAGAAGTTAATTCATCTACAGTTGCAGACGAAGTATTTGATGAAGTGATGAATAAGAAATTAGTCAAAAGAAAAAAAGGCAGAAGAATTGATTACATAGATAATGTAATTTCAGTTATGGCTATGGTTTTTGATATTAATTTTAAAGAAACTTTTCAAATTATTAACGAGAAAAATTATGTTATAGATACTTTAAAAAGATATCATTTGAAGGATGATGTGTCAGAGAAAAGGCTAAGAATTATTGAGAAGTTTGTGAGTGATTATATTTTTGAAAAATGTAAAGAGTCTTGAAAATAGACAATAATAAATTATTAAAAAGATATTCGAGTTGAAAGAATAACTCGAATATCTTTTTATATTTAGTATTATTAATTAAAAAATATACGTAAATTGTGGAATATTTTGAAAGTCATTTTCTATATTTTATATTAGTACTAAAATTTTTATATCATTATATTTTTAAAATATTCCAATTATATTATTTATAGAAAAATCTGTTGAATCATAGAAGATATCTTCAATCTTTTGTAAATTATCTTCACTATATTCTATTTCTTTTGAAAAGTTTTTTACTATTTCTGTGCAGTCTTCAAGTGTTAATGTTTTGCTCTCTAACCATTGGCAAAAGAATAAAATTTTTATTAGAGCTATACTTATTGCCATAAATTCTACTTTTGAAAGTACATCTTTATCAAATGTAGCTTTTAAAAAATATCTCCAAATAAAGTATATTGCTATATTTTGTAAGTAATTATTAAGTTGTGGATTTTGTTTTTCAAAATCATGTAGAGAGTTTTGTGAATTATTATATATTAAAATACTATGTTTTAAATAAGGTATCCAATCTGGATTAAGTGGATCTAGCGTTGTGTAAAAATTTAGAATTGGTGTTATATCTGTTTTTTCGTAATCTATTATATCAAAAATTTCTTCATCATCTAGCATATCATTATCAATATCTAATTGAATTGTATAAGCATACCATAATATATTGCGAATCTTTAGGTTGAAATTTTTTTCAGTATTTTCAATGTGTGAGATTATTTTTGCTCTGCAGTTTAAAAGATAGTTAAATAATTCCATATCATAAGTATCTGCATCTTCAAAAGGAATTTCTTTTTCTGTTGTTGTAAAAGGTTGTTTTTGTGACAAAATTATTCGTCCAGCTTCTTCACAACACAATCCAATTCCACCTTCTTTTAAATTATTAAACCACTCATAATATCGTGGGTGTTCTGTACATATATCACACATTTTGTCTTCACCTAATTGTATATAAACTTCACAAAGATTTTTGTTATTTAAAAGAGGACATCGATTTTTATCATTTAAAGCAAAATGGCTAGGTGAACCAAAATCAATACTTTTTCTCAATTTTTCTCCAAATTCACCAGATACATTTTTATAAAAATCAGCAGATTTTTTATCTATATCAATTTCCCAACCAATGCAACAACAATCTTTACATTTGTCTGCAATGCAATGAAATTCATTAAAATATGTAGGTGTTCGTAATTTCATAATAATATAACCTTCTTCCTGGGAAAAGGGGACGGTTCTCTTTTCCCATTTTTGGGAAATTGTGACATATTTGAAATTAATGGAATTAGTCAAATTTGTTTAAATTAATTTTTGATCTATTTCCAGAATTCAATTTTAAGCCTTTTAGAGATTTGTATTATATAAAGTTCCTTTTCACGCTTTTTCTAAAATTATACAAGCAAAATTTAAGAAAATCAATAACTTAAAAGGTAAAAGTGGTTTCCAGTTATTTCCATTGATTATTATAAAAAATGAAAATATAATTAAATAAAGGGATCGTGGTGTAAATGAGGATATTGAAATGTTATGGTAAAAAAATTGTAAGAAAGGAACTAAAAGCTTGTTATAAATTCTTTATTAATGAAGTAAATGATGACACGAAAAGTGAGGGATATGGTCTTATTAGAGATAAAACAATATTGGCAGATAATATTTCAAGTATAGCATCTGTTGGTTACGGATTAGCAGCATTGGTCATAGGAGTAAAACACAAATGGATTTCATATAAAAGTGCATATAATAAAGCAGTTGGGACTTTAGATACATTTATTAATAATGTTGAAGGAATAAACGGCTTTTTTTATCATTTTGTAAATATGGAAAATGGTAAAAGAGAATGGGACTGTGAAGTATCTATAATAGATACAGCTATATTCATATGTGGAGCTTTGACTGCTGGTGAATATTTTGGAAAAGATGTGAAGAAAAAGGCTGAAATTTTGTATAAAAAAATAAATTGGCAGTGGTATAGAAACGAAAAAAATAATTATTTTTATATGGGGTATAAACCTGAAATTGGATTTTGGGGACATTGGGATATGTATGCAGAGCAATTAATGTTATATGTTTTGGGAGTAAGCTCTCCAACATTTCCTATAGACAAAAGTATGTATTATACATTCCAAAGGAAAAAAGCTGATTATTGCGATATTAAAGATATGATATATACATATTGTGGGACATTATTTCCATATCAGTTTTCACACGCTTGGATAGATTTTAGAAATTTAAAAGATGAAAATCAAACTGATTGGTTTGAAAATTCTATAAAAGCGACTAAAGCAAATAGACAATATTGCATAAATAATATGAATAATTTTAAAACATATAACGAAAATTCATGGGGATTAACTTCATGTTTATCTCCAAGAGGATATTGTGAATTTGGAGCTAAACCAAGTGATGCTAATTTAAATAAAATGAATGATGGTACTGTATCTCCTTGTGGTGCAATAGGTTCAATTATTTTTACACCAAATGAAAGTATAAAAGCAATGGAATATTATTACAATAATTTTCCAAAATTATGGGGAAAATATGGGTTTAAGGATGGATACAATTTAGAAAAAAAATCACCTTGGTTTGCAGAGGAATATATAGGAATTGATAAGGGAATAGAGCTATTAATGCTTGAAAATTATTTGAATGGAACTGTTTGGAGATATTTTATGAAAAATAAATATGTGAGAGCAGGATTAGATATATTGAAAATTAAAAAAATTGAAAGTACAGAAAAAGAGAACGAATCTATTTCAAAGAAATTAAAGGATACAGGAGTTTAAAGATTAGGAGGAGATAAATATGAAAAAGTATAATATAGGTGTTGATATTGGCGCTAGTCATGTATCTTGCGGTTTGTATAATATTTATGAAAAAAGATTAGAGCATAAAATATATTTATTAAATAAAATGGATAAAACTATAGAGATAGAAAAATCTACTAAAAAATTCATAGAAATAATAAAATCTTTAATAGATAATCTACAAAAAGAATGTAAATTCGAGTTTAATGAAGTATCTTCAATCGGATTAGCATGTCCAGGAGGAAATATAAAAGAGGAAGGAATATTCTTGGGATCAAGATCTCTTAATGTAACTAAAATTAATTGGCGTATAGCATTAGAAAAATATGGCACAAAAGTTTTTACAGAAAATGATTGTACTTGTGCTGGAATATGTGAATATTATATAAATGCTTGGGATGAATTTGTAATGTTTACATTGGGATCAGGATTGGGAATTTCATATATGAAAAATGGAAAATGTATCAGTGAGGTCGGATGGGATATAAGCAAACTTAACAAAAGAGTTGGAGAAAAATATGATAAATACATAAATAGTTTTGAAGGATTGTCAAAAAGATATAACAGAATAAAAAACAAAAAGTATGCAAGAACAGAAATTTTTAGATGTATAGAAAAGAATGATATTGATGCAAAGATACTTTTGCAAGAATATATAAGAAATTTTATTGGAGGAATAAAGAAAATAGAAAGTGTATATGGTATTGGTAAATATTCAATAGGTGGTGGAATGTCAGAGTATGACAATTACTTTTTTGATAAAATAAAGGAAAATCTACCTGGTATTGATATCAGAATAGCAAAATATAAAAATGATTCTGGAATAATTGGTGCTACTATGTTAGAATATATCCAATGAAATATTTATGTAAGGGTATTAAAGAGCTGAATTGACAAACTAGAAAAAATAGCTTATTATATAACCATAATATTAAAAAGGAGAGCAAAAAAAATGAATAGAGAAAAAGAGCTAAGGAGTAAAATAAAATATAGGGGCTTCGGCTGTGTAACTATTACAACGAGATAAAGCTATATATTAAATATAGTCGTTGTAATAGTTGATATATGGCATTATATCTCGTTATAAAAATACACATATAAGGAGATATAATTATGATAGAAATAGAATTAAATAATATAATAAAAAATTACGGATTAAAAAATGTGTTAAATGGAATGAATTTAACACTAAAAACAGGTGAAAGAGTAGCAATAATAGGTTGCAATGGAGCAGGAAAAAGCACAGTTTTAAAAATTATAATGAAACAAGAAAATATAAGTGCTGGAACAATAAATATTAGGAAAAATGCTACAATAGGTATGCTGAAACAAATTTATGAATATGAAGAAACAAATCCAAATGTATATACTTTTGTTAGATGAGCCAACAAATCACCTAGATATGGAAAAATTAGAATGGTTAGAAAAATTTTTAAATGAATACAAAGGAACTATATTAATGGTTTCGCATGACAGATATTTTATAAATAATTTGGCGGAAAGAATTGTGGAAGTAAAAGAAAAAAGATTTTTTTCTTATGTTGGAAATTATGATGAATATTTAAGGAAAATAGAACTGTCCTAGTTAATATTATTATGCTAAATAAAAAGAAAATTTGAAGAATCTGAATAAAAGTTTATCAGATTCTTTATTATTTTATTTAAACCTTGGGCAGAGCAAAAATTAGGATTACTTAAACTTTGTACTGTTACATAATTTAAAATTTTACTATATAAATTAATCTAAAATATTGTCATTTACACTAAAACTTTTTAACCAAGAATTTAAATCTTTTTGTTTTTTGAAAATCAAAATCTTTGCATTATCAATTTTCTGTAAATTTTCCTTAATAATTGGTCTTTTAAATTTTTTATAACCCGCAACAAATTTTAAAAAATTTAAACTTAATTTTTCTGTACATCCGGGAATTTCAGGGCGCTCTTTATGTCGTAAATGGATATATCTTTTTAAAACGCCTTTTAATAAAGCAATAGTTGAGTAATCGAGCCAAATTATTAAGTCGGATTTTTCTAAATGTGTTCTTAAAGTGTTATTATAATTTCCCTCAATGATCCATTGAGGTGAATCTAATTTTTTTTATATAATTGAGTCTCGTTTTTCTGTATCAACTTTAGTCCAATTTGGAAGATAGTTGAATGAATCCAAGTGAATTGCTGGAATATTTAAAATAGAATATAAAATATTACATAAAATACTTTTTCCACTGCCAGAGCCACCTAAAATTGGAATATGATTATACATAGAGTTTAATCCTTTCCTAAATATATTTGTTCTATTATATATTTAATTTTGAGAAAAAATTGAAGTTTATAAGAATAGGAAGAAAGTTATTTTTATGATGTGGTAAAATTCATTTTAGTTTTTAATTTGCCTGTAAATTGTAAAAGTTTATGATATAATACAATCATCAAAGAAAGGAGGGAAAATATGAAGTATATAAACAAAGGAAAAAGGGATATTTTAATATTTCCTCAATTCACCAATATAGAAAAAATTGAAAATATTAGAAAACAGTATGATGAATTGTATAAAATATTGCCACCACATATAACTTTAGCATTTCCGTTTGAAAGCTCTATGTCTAATGATGAGCTAAAAAACAGATTAATGCAAGTTTTAAAACCCGTGAAACCATTTGAAATCGTGATGTCAGGTGTGTCATTACATAAAGATGAAAATATTAAGACTAACTATATATTTTTAAATGTCGTGTCTGGCGTGAAAGAGATACAGATATTGCATAATGAAATATATGAAAAAGTATTAAATCAAAAAATGAGTTTTGAATATATACCTCATATAACCCTTGGAATTACGGAAAATGAGCAAATTGAATTTGAGCTGAATGATAAGTTTAAAACCATAGTTACCAAAGTTTCTGTGGAAGAAATTGGGGAAAACGAAGAGTCAAATGTGTTATTTGAGGTAGATTTATAAATTATAAAAGAGAGGATAAGACTATGGAAAAAAGAGATTTATATGATAAAAAAAGAAATTTAACAGGAAAAACAATATACAAAGGTGAGTCAGTACCTGAAGGCTCATATATAGTAGTGGTACTTATTTACATACAAAACTCTAAAGGAGAGTTTTTATTACAAAAAAGAAGTGCAAGAAAAAATGGATTATGGGCAACTACAGGTGGACATCCAAAATCTGGAGAAGATAGTATTCAGGGAATATTAACAGAAGTAAAAGAAGAGATTGGAGTGGATTTAAATCCAGAAAAATTAGTAAAATACTATGGTGGAAGGTCTGAAAAAGAAAGAGTTTTTTGGGATGATTATTATATAAAAATGGATGTTGATGATATTGAAAAACTAAAATTACAAGAGGAAGAAGTTGAAAAAGTTGGATGGTTTTCAATTGATGAAATAAAGAAAATGAATGATGAAGGAGAATTTTTTAGAAATCATTATGAAGAATTTGAAGTTTTGATGGATTGGTTGAAGAAAAGTGAGTAGGTGAAATTATATAAGAAAACCAGAGCAGATAAACTAAAATATTGGCATATATTTTATATAATCGCGAAAAAATAATTATAAATAAAAAAGGAGCAAATATGACAGAAAAGATTACAGAGCAATTAAATATTTTACTCCAAGTAAATTTGGAAAAGAATACTCTGATGAAGAATTCTAGAAGAAAGTATATTATATTCTATTGTTGACTGACAAATGTACATGCTAATAAATTAAAATTAGTTAAAAATTTTAAAATTTTTATGGAGTGGTTCTTATTTAAAATTAACATTAAAAATATATAATAAAGTTAACAAAAATATTAGGGGGGATGTTATGCGAGAATTATTAAAAATAGTAAATAAAAGAATGTATTTATTATTATTCATATTAGGAATTATATTTTCAGTAGCACAATCTGGGCAATCTGTATTTTTAGCAGTATTTGCAACTAGTCCATTAAATGAGAAAAAAATATTGTATTTATTATTAAGTATTGCCGTAACAGATTTAATAATGTGGGGAGTAAATTGGTGTATTTCATATTTTACGATGTTTAGTGACATAAAGACAAGGTCAAGCATATTGGAATATTATTTTTCTAAAATAGAAAAAATGAGTTCAAAAAAATTGTCAGATGTACATACTGGATATATGCAAAATTTAATATTTGATGTTTCAAATGGATTTTTAGATATTATGTGGTTTATAATAAATTCTATAATTAGTTTTATTATAGGAATTATAACATTTTTAATAATGGCATGTAGACAGTCTGTTTGGACAGGCATCATATCATTGTTTTTAATTTTAATAGCAATTATTTGCAAATATAAAATGATAAAAAATAGACAAAAATATGAAAAGGAAACAAGAGCTAAAAAGTCTGAAGCAATGTCTACTTTTATAGATTTTGTACAAAATATCATAACTGTAAAAAAATTAAATATTAGAAAATATTGCATAGATAGTTTATCAAAAAAGAACGATGAATATATTTCTATTGGTAAAAAAAGCGAAAGGAAAAAAGCTGACACAAATTTAGTATTTCATTTATTAATGAGTTCTGTTTATATTGTTGTTTTGGTAAGCTCTTTAATTATGACAAAAAATGGTGGAGATGCACTTCCATATTTATTATTTTACTTTAGTTTACTAGGTAATTTGGATGGAGATATAAATTCAATTGTTTATATGATAGATTCATTAGTAACCTTTAATACTGCTAAAAAGCAACTTGATGAAAAAATTGGCAAATTAAATGAATTAAATGTAGTAAAAGATTTTAATGAAATAGAGCTAAAAAAATGCAGATTTAAATATAATAAAAATTCTGTACCAATAACAATTCCTAATTTTAAAATAAAAAAGGGTGAAAAAATAAGTATAACAGGAGAATCTGGACAAGGGAAAACAACAGCAATGAACATTTTATCTGGATTATATGATTTGACAGAAGGAGTGTTATTAATTGATGGGAAAGAAGTAAAAAATACTCGTTTAGATTTAGTATTTGTTTCACAAGAGGTTGATTTATTTGATACGACTATAAGAGAAAATTTATGTTTAGGTAAAGATATAAAAGAAAGTAAAATATTAGAATTGTTTGAAGATGCAGGTTTAACAGAATGGTTTTTAAATTTAGAAAATGGATTAGAAACAGTAGTAGGAGAAAAAGGAGTTAAACTTTCTGCTGGCCAAAAGCAAAGGTTAAATTTAATAAGAGGTATTTTAATTGACAAGGATTTGTATTTTTTTGATGAACCAACATCTAATTTGGATAGTGTTTCAGAAGAAAAAATTACAAATATGATTGAAAAGTATTTAAGCGATAAAACCTATGTAATTGTGACACATAGACCTAGATTAACAGGTTTGTGTAATAAACATTATAGATTTGAAAACCATATAATGAGTGAAGCTTTGTATAATGCAAAAAAATGATTTAAGCAACTACGGACAAGTAGAAGCTAATTAACCTCCTGATGACCGCGGACAAGCGGTTGTCAAACAAGAAAGACTTAGCAGAAATTGCGAAGTCTTTTTTGTTTTGGAGATGAAAAATTTGTGAGCGGAGTAAAAATTTAGATTTTGAATTTTTACTCCGCTTTTTTAATTGTAAAGATTTGACCATTTTGATATAATACAATCATTAAAGAAAAAAATCATAAATAATGATGGTTATTAAATAAAATTCTCAGGGAGAGCAATATGAAAAGTATAGAAAAATATTATGATGTAACCGAAGCGGATGTACCTAGAACATTTGTTAAATATTTTATTGAAAAAATAAAATGCAACCCAACAAATGCAATTGATTTAGGATGTGGAGCTGGAAATGATACAGTATATTTGATAAAAAATGGGTGGAATGTTCTGGCAATTGATAGAGAAAATGTTGAAACAAGAATAACAAAAAGATTGACAACAAATGAACTACAACATTTTAAGTTTGAACAACAAAGCTTTGAAAAAATAAAGTTGAAAAAATCAAAATTAATTGTAGCAAATTACTCTTTATCATTTTGCAATAAAGAAAAATTTGAAGATTTATGGAACGAAATTAAAATGAACTTGGAAAAAGATGGATACTTTGTTGGAAATTTTTTCGGAGTTAATGATACTTGGAATAAAACTAGACCACAAATGACATTCTTTTCAAAAAATCAAGTATGTGAATTGTTTAAGAATTTTGATATTTTAAATTTTAAAGAAGTTGAAGTTGACAAGAAAACAGGATTAGGTGAACTAAAACATTGGCATATATTTCATGTAATTGCGAAAAATAATTAATAATTAAGGGGAGACAAACTATGAAAATGGCATTAAAGTGTTTTTTAATTGGAATAGTTATAGTTATCATATTTATTTTTGGAATAAATTTTTATGTTAAACAGTCTACTAAAAATAGAATTATAAAAAATCAAGAGTATAAAGATTTATCTGATGTAGATTGCATAATTATATTAGGTGCGGGAGTATGGGGAGATAAACCAAGTCCAATGTTAGAGGATAGATTATTAGAAGGTATTAATCTATACAAAAATAATGTGTCTAGTAAAATTATAATGAGTGGTGATCATGGAAGAGAAGATTATGATGAAGTAAATCTTATGAAGAATTATGCTATTGAAAAAGGGATACCATCAGAAGATATTTTTATGGATCATGCTGGATTTTCTACTTATGAAACTATGTATAGAGCAAAAGAGATTTTTAAGGCTAAAAAGGTAGTAATTGTAACACAAAATTATCATATGTATAGAGCTTTGTATGATGCGAAAAAGCTAGGATTAGATGCATATGGAGTATGCTCTGATCCAAGACAATATGTTGGGGCAACATATAGAGAAATAAGAGAAATATTGGCAAGAGATAAGGATTTTGTTAAATGTATATTTAAGCCAAAGCCTACTTATTTAGGAGATGAAGTTCCTGTGAGTGGGAATGGTGATATAACAAATGATAAGAAAAGAGATGTTTAGCAAGATTGTATAGTTAAATTTGAGGGAATACTATTCTAAAGCAAAGGAGTGGAAATATGAAGGTATTAACAATAAAGCAACCATGGGCTAGTTTGATAATGCTTGGTTATAAAAGATTTGAATTTAGAAGTTGGAAAACAAATTATAGAGGAGAGCTCCTTATTCATGCTGGACAAGGAATTGATAAAGAGGCGATGAAAAGATTACAAAAATATATCCCCAAAGATATGCCGAAAGGTAAAATATTGGGAAAAGCTAAGTTGGTTGATTGCGTGAAAATGTCTCCAGAGTTTAAATCTGAGCTTTTGAAGGAAAATAAGGATATATATACAGATAGTACTTTTAAGGAGAACTATGGCTGGCAAATGGAGGATATTGAGGTTTTCGATGAACCTATTGAGGCAAAAGGACATTTGAGTTTGTGGGAGTTTGAAATGGAGTAAATTGTAGGAGATGAATTGTTGTGATTGTTGAATATAATGAAAAATATAATGAGCAAATTAAAGAATTATTGATTGAACTACAAAATTATTTGATTGATATTGATGATTGGCATACACAAGTAATGGTTCCAGAATATAAAGAAAAATATTTTGAACTGGATATGGAGAAAGTAAAAATGCAGAATGGTAAGATATTTTTATCTATTGAAGATGAATTGGTTAATGGATTAATTGTTGGAGTTGTTGAAACTGTAAATGAAATTGATAAATTAACCAATGACTGTGCAAAAACTGGTGAAGTGTTGGAGCTGATTGTTAGTAAGAAAAATCGTGGAAATGGTGTTGGAAAGATATTACTAAATAAAATGGAGGAGTATTTTAAAAATATTGGTTGTATTAGAACAAATATTGAAGTGTTTGGCCCTAATGTTAGTGGATTAAATTTTTATGAAGAAAATGGATATGTTGTAAGAGATATGATTGTTTCAAAGAAGTTGTAAAATAAGAATAAAGTGCAATTTTTGCACTTTTAAATTAATTAATATGTAATGAATATTTATGAAAAGAGATGGGGGATTTTTTTGGTAAAGGATATAGTAAAAGATGTAATGTTTTTGTCACAGAAGGCTGAAATGGCAACAGAGGATGATAAGTTTATTGCTAGAGATTTGTTAGATACATTGAAGGCAAATAAAGATAGATGTGTTGGATTGGCTGCTAATATGATTGGATATAATAAGGCGATTATTTGTGTGTCTGGTGGTTTATTTGATTTTGTGATGATTAATTCGGTTATTACGGGAAAAAGCGGAAAATATGAAACTGAGGAAGGTTGTTTGTCTTTGATTGGTGAGAGAAAATGTGTGAGATATAACGAGATTGAAGTAGATTATTTGGATGTGAATTTTGAGAGGAGACATGGAAAGTATAGCGGATTTGTGGCTGAGATTATTCAGCATGAGGTTGATCATACTAAGGGGGTTATTATTTAGAGGAGCAATTTGGAGTTGGTGTAGATTAATTTGGAAGAATATTAAATGAGTTGGGAGTGATGATATTGGATATTTGGGAGAAAATGTATAATAAAGCTAAGGTTGAATATCATAGAGAGCAGGTTTCTCCGTTTATTGTGGCACATCATGTTGTTTCTGCAGTGGAGAGTGAAGATGGAGAAATTTTTACTGGATTTTGTATTGAAAGCGCAAGTGGGGTTATGAATTTGTGCGCGGAGAGAGTTGCAGCTTTGAATATGTATATGAGTACTGGAAAAACGAGGATTAGGAGATTGATTGCATGCAGAGAGAATCCACCAAAGAATGGTGGTATGCCTTGTGGAGCTTGTAGGGAATTTTTGATGCAGTTGGATAAAGCTAATGGGGAGATGGAGATTTTGACGGATTTCGAGAGTAGGAGAACGGTGAAGTTGAAGGAGGTTTTTCCGAGTTGGTGGGGAGAGAAGAGGTATGTGGAGTGAGTTTTTTTTAGCAGTAATTAGATAGAAAATTGAAAAATAAATGAGGTGTTTTGATGGCTGTTTGTTATTTTGATGATAAATATGAAGAAAAATATAATTGTTTATATGAAGTTAAAGATAATGTAATAGAAGTGACGGTAGATTATAACATCATGGATGAAATACCAGCAATTAATGGGATAAGATCATATGGTAGTAATACAGAATTTAAAAAGAGAGATATACTAATAATTGATTACCAATCCAAAATGAGTTATTTGTTAAAGAATGCTCAATATTGGGGACATTCAGAAATAATTGGAACTCCTGACGGAGGAGATAGTACAAAATTCGTGGCAACGTATTATTTTAAAAATAGTAATTATAAAAAATTATGTGATATATCTAAAGGCTGTGGTATAGAAAAAATTAGAGTATATAGTAATATGATAAACGAATTAATAGGTTATCCAAGTTTATCCAGAAAAGAAACAGAAGATGAATATGTTATCGAATTAAAAAGAAAAACAGTAAAGCAAAAATTAGAAATAAATAAAAATAATGTAAGATCTTTAGTGGTTTCAGATGACTGGAAAAGTGTACATAGCAGAAAGAATAATAATATAGATATCGAATTAAGTGGATATATTGAAATTGAAATGGAAAAAAGCATTTGTTATGAAGAGGTATATAATTATGTGAATGAATTAATGCTGTTTTTTCAATTATTAAAACCTTGCAGATTTTATATTGAGAAAATTGTTGTAGAGATTAATGAGAGTTTTTATGAATTTTGTTTTCAAATGGATGAAATAAAATATAAAGATTCGTATGTTCAAAATAGTGTTAATGAAAATGTGTTGGACTTCTTATATAAGTGTTATACAAAAATTCCATATAGAGATGGAAAAAGCGAGATAAGAAATTTACCGTATATAATATTAAATACTTCCAGAAATTTAGAAGATAATTTTTTAATGTTTTACAGGTTTATAGAGTGCTATTATAAGCAACAACCTATTGAAAATATAAAGAAAACATTTATAGAATTTAGTATAAAAAACAATTATAGAAATTTAAATAAAAGTAATGAAGCGGAAATTGAAAATTTAGTTTATGAAATAGTGAGTTTAAGAAATCATTATGTACATGAAGGATATTTTATAAATAATAAGAAATTATATATATCATTTCCTAAAATTGAGAAAATGGTCAACACTAAAAATCATATTGAAGAAAATATAGATTGGGAATGGATTTATGATAGGACAAAGATACTATATGAAATAGTTATTGATATTATTTTTAGGGATATGTTGGGATATGAAAAATATAAATTTTATAAACATTTTTAAAAATAGGAAAGTAGTACAATTTTTAGTACTACTTTTCTATGTATTTCATTTGTTTTAGCGTTGTAGAGCTACAAGCAAAAAAATGCTAGTTATGCTGGTATTGTTTTAAAATATCATAAAAAAGATATAAAAATGTTATGTGATGTTGGGGTTAAAGTCAATAAAATATAAACTGTCTGTAATAAAATATTTTTATAAACATGGAGTAAAGAAAGTTGCGATACAATTTAATGAACAGCCCAAACAATAGATAGATGTGGAGCAAGATATGATGGTAGTATAGAAAGCTTAAAAGATAAATCAAGACGTCCGCATTCACATCCAAATCAACATACAGAAGAAATAAAAAATGATAAGAAATTATAAAAGCAATAATAAAGAAACAATTAGGAATATATGAAAAAGCACCAAGTAAAGCGAAAGAAAAAGCAGAAAAAATACAAGTAACATATCCAGAAGAGAAAGTATAAATAGATGTAAAGTATGTACTAACAGTATTTTTTGCGAAAGAGTACAAGAAAGAGGAAAAAGATTTTACAAAGTATGAGTGAATATGAATTGTATTAGATAAATAGTGACTTTTTTGTGGAATTTTTGTATAATGATGAAAATTGGATTACTAGGAGGTGTTAAAAATAGGAATATATACAGCAGATGATTCAGAAGGAATTGCAAAAACTAAATTTGAAAGTGAGATTTATGAAAATAATAATACATTAAAGCCATTTTTTAGCGATAATGATAAAACACCTTTATGGGATGGACAAATATTTATATATAAAAGTACTGAAAAGAAGATTGATAATTGGGATGATAAATTAAATGTTCAAATTAAAGGGAGAAATGTTAAATCTTTGTCTGAAAGTAGGAAAACATTTTCACTTGAAGTAAATAAGCTCAAGGCTTATCAAAGAGATGGAAGAGGCACACTATTTTTAATATGTTTATATACTGATAATATGGATTATAAATTATTTTATAGAAACTTATTGCCAGTTGATTTAGATTCTATATTAGAAGATATTGATGAAACAAAAACAACAACTAGTTTTGAAATATATCCGATTAATAAAGGTCAAAAAAATGCAATTTTACAAATTTGTTTAAATTTTGTTCAAAATGCTAAGAAACAAATTAACACAGAAATAAAAAATATAGAAGAGATAAAAAATATTAAGGAGATAAATAGTCATTTTGT
>ENA-OPCN01000191-OPCN01000191.1-human-gut-metagenome-genome-assembly--contig:-NODE-191-length-59849-cov-3.128943_pt1 | contig 59849 bp, 54 predicted proteins | sample MGYA00241567_ERZ501485 | MGnify/ENA primary metagenome ERZ501485 (study PRJEB25962, sample SAMEA2042579) | human gut metagenome | biome: human gut; feature: human-associated habitat; material: faeces...
AAGTTACTAGCGGAAAAGGAAATGTAATACCAATTAGTGAAAATCCAAGTGTAACAATACATAAAGGATATACAAGACTTATTTGTTTAGGTGATGATAGCCCCAATTCAAGTGTTCAAGACTTTACATGGACTATATATCAAGAAGAAGGAAATACAGGAATGGTTACTGTAAGTAGTTATGGAACCATAACAGGAACACAAAGTGGTTATGTAACTGTTATAGGTTCTTACAAATTCAATCCTCAATATAGGGTAGAAATTTTAATTTACGTTATTTAAAAAAGTAAAGCAAAATAATAGAAGAATAGAATAAAACTATTATATAATAAAGTATAAAAATTTTATATTAGGGGGGAGTATGAATAAAAAAAGTAACCAAACTGAAGAAATAATTATTAAATTAATTGATTCCCATCAATCATATTTTGGGAATATAAAAAACATTATCAAAAAGATTACGAATGGTGCGAATTAAAACATAAGATATGAATAAAGCATAGACAATTATTTTGTTTATGCTTTTTTTTTGCAAAAAAAACGAAAATAAGAAAAGATTTACGTATTTATAAATATGAAAATCTTTTTTTTATATTGGATTTCTAAAAACGACATTTTTTTAGTGTATTGATTTTATAAAATGAAAATTAGATATAACTCTACAAAAACAAACAAAAAGATATTCATTCCTATTTTAAAAAAAAATAAAAAATTTTTTTCGATAAAGCAACCATTGCAAAAACGGGTTTTATAAAATTGACGCATAAAGAGATTGGAGGGGAAAAAGAATGCGAAGAAGAGATGTGCAAGCCGATATTTTAGCCTTATTGCAAAATGGAAGAATATGGACAATTCAAAGAATTGCAGATGAAATAGAAATTCACTATAGCACAGCTTTTCGACACATTCACGCCTTATCTTATCGTTTTAATATAAATATTTTTCGAGGAGGAGAAAAAAAGGGAGGGGTTCAATTAATCATAGAAAGAAAAGTTAGTGTTGAAAATCTAAATAATCGAGAACTTGATTTAATTATTGTTCAATTATTACAAATAAAAGATAAAACAGAATCAATAGAAAAGTTTATTTACGATTTAAACAAAATGAAAATAGAGAAGGAAGCATAACAATGAATAAACAAAAAACGAAAGGATACTCTTTGAAAAAAAGAAAATTAAAAAAATGGCTATACACTCATCATTTAAATCAATATTTCATTGCAAAAAAATTAAATCTCAAAATTGAAGAACTAAAAGAAAAGTTAAATAAACGATTTCTTTTTAACCAAGAAGAAATCACAAAATTAATTTATATTGTTGGTGCAAAAGAAGCGATGAAGATAATTTATTTTCCCACAATCAAAGAAAAACAAGAAGTATATTATAAAACTTTTGGTTGCGAACTAAAGGAGGTGATAAAGAAAAGTGATACCCAACTCAAAAGAAATTAATCTAGCTATCCAATCTTTAATAAGTAGTAGTGAAGGATTAAAGTATTTTTATCAATTTATAGCAAATAATCCTCATTTAAGTTTACACAATTGTTGTCAAATTTTGATTCAAAAACCAAACCTGACATATTGCTATTCTTTTGAAGAGTGGAATGCAATGGGGAGGCGTATTATTCGTGGTGGAAAAGGAATTTCTTATTATGATGAAGAAAATAATAGAAGATTTGTATTTGATATCACAAAAACCTATGGTAAGACGTATGAAACAGAAGATTATTTTGATAAAGACCTCATTCAACTTTTAAAACGATTCAATAAAAATGAAAATCAGTTAATAGATAATACTTACCAAAATATCAAAAAAGAAATCAAATATTATTTAGAGAATAATGAAATTAGCGATAAAAGAAATCAAGATTTTTTGATAGAGGGAATCAGTTTTTTACTTTACTGCAAAGGAAATTTTGAAACTGATGAAGAGATTACAATTAAAGGATTACCTTATAGTTTAAAAGAAAATGCTCAAATTGTAAAAGAAATCTATGAAAAAACTAGTGAAATTATTATCCAATTACTAAAAATCAATTTAACCCACGCTGAAGAAAAAAAGAAAACCATTCAACAAAGAAAAAGGAAACCACAAACACTACTTGATTTGTTGGATGAAAAGAAAGTAAAAGAAGATGAATTGATAGAAAAAATATTACTTCAAGGAAGTTCTTTTGAAAATGGAAAAAAACGAATCTTTGAAGAATATAAAAAAGAGCCAACCCTAAAAGAATTTGCTAGTTTTTTAAAAAACGAGTATGGGACAGGAGGCTCTCTATCTAATAATGTAAATTTATCTTATAACTCAAAAGGGATTAAAATTAGTCATTTCATAGAAAGTGTAGAAGAAAATATTATTTTTCTGAATTGGAATGAAGTTGCTATACGAATTGCCGATCTCATTGATGAAGGAAAATATTACAATCCTGAAGAAGAAAAAAAAGAAAAAGTAAATTCAATAGTTGATTTTGTAATAAAACAAGGATTAGCCGAAAGTATTAGTGGAAGTTGGATTATTTATTATGATGAATTAAAAGAAAATCAAAAGTTTGTTCAAGACAATTTACAAATATTTGTAGATACCCTATCAAGCAGAGAAGAAGTGGCTTCAGTTGATATAGAGGAAGATAGAATTGACATTGATTTTTATTTATCTTATTTACAACATCAAGAAGAAAATGAAAAAAATGAGGAAGAGTTATTTACAAACTTTGATGACTCTCAAGACACCACTTCATTAGAAAATGGAGCAAAAGCCAGAGCGAAAGCAAATATAAAAGCAATTCAATTAGTAAAAGCTTTACAAGAAACAAAAAGAAAACCAAATCAAGAAGAAAAAGAAACGTTAAAAAAATATGTGGGATGGGGAGGAATACCCCAAATCTTTGATAGCGAAGATCCATCTTGGACAAAAGAACATCAAGAATTAAAAAATATTTTAACTTCTGATGAATATCAAAAAGCAAAAAGCAGTGTTTTAAATGCACATTATACTCCTAAAGAAATTATTACATTCATCTATCAAGTTTTACAACGACTAGGAGTAAAAGAAAATAATAAATTTTTAGACCCAGCAATGGGAATAGGTAATTTTTATCAGCATATGCCCAACCCATTAAAACAAAATGCTAAACTCTATGGTGTTGAACTTGATACAATAACAGGATATATTGCACAAAGTTGTTTTTCAAATGTTGCAATTCAAATCAAAGGATTTGAAGAAACCCAATTTTCGAATGATTATTTTGATATCATCTTAACCAATGTTCCTTTTGGTGCATATAGCATTTATGATACTAACGATAGTAAATATAATCAATATCACTTTTATATTCACGATTATTTTATAGCCAAAAGTATTGATAAAGTTCGAGCAGGAGGTTTAGTTGCAATCATCACTTCAAAAGGAAGTTTAGATAAAATCAATTCTTCAGCACGAAAATATATTGCCGACCGAGCTATTCTTTTAGGAGCTGTTCGATTACCCAATAATGCATTTGAGCAAACAGCAAAAACAAAGGTCGTAACGGATATATTAATTTTTCAAAAAAGAAAAGAATTAATAAATAGTAATGTTGAAAACACAAATTGGTTAAAAGTAGGACAGACTGAAGAAGGATTTTCAATTAATCAATATTTTATTGAAAATCGGCAAATGATTTTAGGAAATTTAGTAGAAGAAAGAGGACTATATGAATCAAATGAAATGGTTGTTAAACCATTTGAACGACCATTACAAGAAAGTTTAAATGAAATTTTAGAAGTCTTTCCTCAAAACATCTATGAAAATCCCCAAATCGAAAAGAAAGAAGAAAAAAAAGATAAAGAAACTATTCCGGTTGATTATAGCATTAAACCCTATTGTTATAGCATTGTAAATCAAAAACTATATATGAGAATACAAGATGAAATGGTAGAGCAGGCAATTCCTAAAAAACCTACTGATTCATTAAAAAGAATTGAAAAAATGATTTTAATTAGAAATCAAATTCATCATATTTTAAATTTACAATTAAATGCTTGTAGTGACGAAGAATTAAAACAAGCACAAAAAGAGTTAAATCAAAGTTACGATTCATTTATTCAACATTATGGATATCTTAACAATCAAACTAATTATAAACTTTTTAAAGATGATGGTGATAGTAGCCTATTGTTTGCTTGTGAAAACCACAATGAAGAAACAAATAGGATAACAAAAAGTGATATTTTTACCAAACGAACGATTAGACCTTATCAAGAACCAACGAAAACAAGTGATTGTTTTGAAGCCTTACAAGCATCTAAAAATATTTTAGGGAAAGTAGATATAGCCTATATTGAAGAATTGACAGGAAAAAATTACGAACAAGTGATAAATGAATTACAAACTGCAATTTTTAGAAATCCAGAAAAAATGGATATAAAAAACCGATATTCAGGATTTGAAACAAACGAAGAATATTTATCAGGTAATGTCGTTAGAAAATTAGAAATTGCTAAAAAGTATGCTACAGAATATAAAGAATATGATTTTAAAAAAAATATACAAAGTTTAGAAGAAGTTCAGCCTCAACCTATTAAAGCCAATGAGATTTCTGTTCAAATAGGAACAAGGTGGATCAATAATCAATATTATCAACAATTTTTAGTGGAATTATTAAAAATACCCTATTGGATGAAAGATAAGTTACAAATAGAATACAATTCCTATGATAGTTCTTATCAAATTGAAAGAAGTAATTTAGTTAGACGTTATGTTTCAGATACTTTATTGCATCAGACCTATGGAACATCAAGGGCAAATTGCTACAGACTTTTTGAAGATTGCTTAAATTTAAAAACGACAACAATCTACGATTCATATCAAGATGAAGATGGAAAAAATCATCGAGTGCTAAACAAAGAAGAAACCATTCTTGCTAGAGAAAAACAAAACCAATTAAAAGAGATTTTCAAAGAATGGATATTTGAAGATGTCACGAGGAGAGAAGAATTAGAAAAAACTTATAATTCCTTGTTTAATCAAATTAGAATTGCCACTTATGATGGGAGTTATTTAAAATTTCCCCAAATGAATCCAGCAATAGAATTAAAACCTCATCAAAAAAATGCTGTTCATCGGATTATTACAAGTGGAAATACTTTGTTACATCATGTTGTTGGAGCAGGAAAAACTTATACAATATGTGCTTCACTTATGAAACTAAAACAATATGGATTAGCAAAAAAAGCAATGATTGTTGTGCCTAACCATTTAGTAGGTCAATGGGAAAGTGAGTTTAGAAAACTATATCCTAACGCAAAATTATTTGTTACCAAAAAAGAAGATTTAGTAAAAGAAAAAAGAAAACGATTTGTATCTAAAGTGGCTCTAGAAGATTGGGATGCTATTATTATTTTTCAAAGTTGCTTTTTTAAAATTCCGATTTCAACTCAACGTCAAATTAAAAAGATTCAAGAAGAGATACAGAAAATAGAAGCGACTATCACAAGTCAAAGCAAATCCTCAAGAGGAAGTATAAAAAATTTAGAGAGAATCAAAAAAAATAAAGAGGTAACTTTAAAAAATTTGATGAGTGAAGATAAAAAAGATAATGTTCTTGTTTTTGAAAAATTAGGAGTAGATAGACTATTTATTGATGAAGCCGATTGTTATAAAAATCTATTTTTATACACCAAAATGAATAATGTTTCAGGAATATCAACAGCCGCAAGTCAACGAGCAAGTGATTTACAACTCAAATGTGAATATATAACAGAATTTTATCAAGAAGATAAAGGAATAGTGTTTGCCACAGGAACACCCATATCAAACTCTATGACCGAAATGTATACCTTACAAACTTATCTTCAAAAATACACATTAGAAAAATTAAAAATCCCATTTTTTGATGCTTGGGCAGCAAATTTTGGAGAAACAACAACATCATTAGAATTATCACCTTCTGGACAAGGATATCGAGCAAAAACAAGATTTTCAAAATTTACTAATTTACCAGAGTTACTTACTTTATATCGTTCTTTTGCAGATGTTCAAACGAGTGATATGGTGAAATTAGATGTTCCAGAAGTCGAAAAGAAAGTCATTTATTTAAAACCAAATGATACCATTAAACAATTAACTGAAGAAATTGCAATTCGAGCAGAAAAAATTAATGAAGGACAAGTTGATCCACACGAGGACAATATGCTTAAAATCACCTCTGATGGTAAAAAAATAGCATTAGACCCACGAGTTTATGATAAAAACTTCCCAAGTGAAGAAGGAAATAAAATTCAAGTATGTTCAGAAAAGATATACGAAATATGGCAAAAGACAAAAGATTTTAAAGGAACACAAATTTGTTTTTGTGATTTATCCACACCAAAGGTTGCATTTGATGAATATACTTACGGAAAAGATTTTGATGTTTACAATGAATTGAAATACAAACTTGTAGCAATGGGCATTCCTAAAGAAGAAATTGCTTACATTCACGAAGCCAATTCCGATTTGCAAAAGCAAATTTTGTTCAACAATGTCAATGCAGGCAATATTCGCATTCTACTTGGAAGCACAGAAAAGTGTGGTGCAGGAACGAATGTGCAAAAACGTTTGATTGCTCTTCATCATCTTGATACCCCATATCGACCAAGAGATTTGTTGCAAAGAGAAGGACGCATAGTTAGACAAGGAAATCACAATAAAAAAGTAGAAATTTATACTTATGTAACTGAAAAAACTTTTGACAGTTATTCCTACCAAATTCTTGAAAACAAACAACGATTTATATCTCAAATAGATAAAGGAGATTTGACCATTCGTGAGTCAGAAGATATTGACGAAACGACACTAACGTATGCTGAAATTAAAGCTATAACCACCAGCAATCCAAAAATAAAACAAAAAATGGAAATAGATACCGAAGTTTCTAAACTTAGAATTTTAGAAAGCCAATATAAAAAAAATTTGTTTCAATTACAAGATAAGATAAAGAATCAATTACCACAACAAATTCAAAAACAAACACTTTATTTAGAAAAAATAGAACAAGATTTAAAGCATTTACAAAATAATGAGCAGAATCCATTTTCGATTTATGTTTTAGGACAAGAATATTTAGATAGAAAAACAGGTGGAGAAGCATTAACAAAAGCTTTACTTGAAAATCCAAATGGTAAAATCGTAGCAAAATACAGAGGCTTTAAAATTTCATTAGAGCCTCCATCAATTTTATTGACAATAGAAAAAAGCATTACCCTAACTAATTTTGGAGAATATAGTCTATCAATAGGAGAAAGTTCAGTTGGGAATTTAATAAGAATAGATAACTTTTTTAATGATTTTGTGAATTTAAAACAAAGAGTTGAAAATAAAAAAGAGCAATTAAAACAAGATTTATTATTATCTCAAGAAGAAGTAAAGAAACCATTTGAGAAGGCAGAAAGGCTCAAACTTCTTTTAGTTCAACAAAGTAAAATTAATATCGAATTAAATTTGGAAAAAAAGGAGGAAATTATTATAGATAATGAAGACAATGAAGCAAGCAAAATGACAACAGATAATTTCTCTAACAAAATAATGGTATTGCCTGACGAACAGATTTCCATTCATCAAATGAATAAGTTTGGATATAATTGGGCAGGAATGTTACCACTTACAAAAAAAAGAGCAAATCAATTATTTGAGAGTTGTGCAATTTATCTTTTGTATTCTGATAATAGTGAGGTTTTAGCACAAACATTAGAAGAATTAAATCATCATGATGGACTTTTTGGCATTGAAATTCCTAGTTGGAATACTTATCTAGAAGAATTACAACCAAAAGAAATTGAAAATTATCAAGATAAACCATCTTTAGACTATAAACAAATCGTGCGTGAAAATATAAAAAAAGAATATTACCTTTATACAAACAAAGAACTATCAAAATTGCCAATACAAATCTTACAAAATGCATACCAAAATTTTATTTATGCACAAATATATCAATATTTACTTTCAGAACAGCAATTAGAAGAAATTCATTATCAGTGTTTAGCACAAGAAAAGGATTCTGTAATCACTCTTTTATATGATTTTTATTTAAAAAATGAAAATGCAAGTATTGAAGATTATAGTCAAATCAAAGAGTTAATAGAAAATTACAACAAAAAATATCATTTTGAAATATTAAAGGAGGAAAGTGAGGATAAAATGCAAAAACAAGATAAAAATATAAAAATTTCCTTGCCATATGAAGCATTAATAAAAAAGTATGAATATCATTCGTTTTTTAAAATGCCAGAAACGAGTGATTATCAAGGATATACTTTCAATATTTACAATAACCATATCAAAAATAGTCAAAGAAAAAGGGATACACAAAGTGAAGAATTAGAAAATTGTTTGGAAATTAGTATTGATAAAGATGAAGAAATTATTATCAAACGAGATAAAACAAGTGTGACTTTATCAGCAACTGAATTTGAAAAATTCATTCATCAAACCAAAAAAGAAGATTATTTAGTGGAAAATAATTGGTATTATCAAACCATACCTACACAAGCGATTGTTTCAAAATACAATGAAAACACAATTTTAAAAATGCCAAAAGGAAATTATCAAGGCTTTAGCTTCATTTTATCTGATAAATTAATCAAAACCAATCCTGATACCAATGAAATAAAAATATCTTTATCTAAAGATTACACAATTAAATTAAAAAATTATCAAGACAATAAAACCATTGAATTGAAAGCAAATGAATTGTTAGAAGAAATAAAAAATAAAAATGTAGAAGATTATCAATTTGAATTCATACAACCAAGCAAAGCCAATATGTTTAGTAAAATTGAATCAAGATTAGTCAATAACATTCCACTTGAAATGCAAAACAGGAAAAATTGGTGTGTCTTAAGAACAAGAAAAAATGAAGAAACAGGGAAATTAGAAAAATATATCATTGATTGCCATACAGGAAAATTCGCAAAAAGCGATGATCCAACAACTTGGAGTGAATTTAGTATTGCTTGCGAGTATGCCAAAGAACATGGTGGAGTTGGACTCGTCTATGCATTAGATGGAAAAGATGAAATAGCTTGCATTGATTTAGACCATTGCATTGATGATGAAACAAAAGAATTTACAAAGTTAGCTAAAGAAGTCATTTCAAAATCAAATGGAACGTATTTAGAAAAATCAATTAGTGGAACAGGATTACATTTATTTGGCAAAACAAAAGGAATGAATTTGCGTTCTTTTTCAAAAGATGGAGATTTAGAATTTTATCAAAATGCTCATTTTATTGCAATGACAGGCGATTTAATAGGAGAAAAGAAACTTGAAAGTTTTGACCACGAAGAAATGATAGATTTATTAAATCAAAAATGTGGACAAAGACCTTCGTTACAAGGAGTTGGTAAAGGAGTGGAAGGATTATCTTTACTAAATGATAAAGAAGTTGTTGAAAAAGCTATTCATGCTAAAAATGGAGAAACTTTTTGGAAATTGTATAAAGGAGAAGATTTACAAAATAATCATAGCAATTCCGATATGAGCCTAATGAACCGACTTGCCTTTTGGTGTAATGGGAATAAAGAACAAATGTTACGAATATTTGCAACAAGTGGATTATATCGAGAAAATAAAAAAATTGAATATTACGAATATACTGCTACAAAAGCCATTGAAGATATACAAGATAGATTCCAAAATCAACAAAAAGAAAGTTATATTCCTTATGATACGAAAAAAGTTACTTTTGAAAAAGCCTAAAAAAAAGAAAAAGAAACCAGACTATCAAATTATTATACCAAAAGGCTATGAACTAGAAGAAATATTTGATATTGATGATTCTGATTTCAATGAAAAACCGATAAAAGTGGAAGAGGTGAAAATCACCTTTGGAAACTGAAAAAAAACAAATATATGAAAAACTCACGCCAGAAAGGAAACTTTTAGTTGATGAAATTATAAAGAATTTAGAAAGTGGAGTAGGTCTTTGGAAAAAAGGGTGGAATAGTAAAGAACCCATTTCAGCTATTTCTAAAAAGAAATATCGTGGAATTAACCGATTAGTATTAACGCTAATTAGTATGAAAGAAAACTATGATGATAACAGATGGCTAACCTTTAATCAAATGAAAGAACAGGGACTACGATTTAAAACGAATGAAGAGGGAAAAAGTATAGCAAAAGGAAAGGGAGTAACGATAGAATACTTTGAGTTTAGAGATATTTTAACCAAACAACCCTTCCACATTGAAAGCCTTAATGGAATGAATTTAGAAGAAAGACAAGAATATCTTCAAGAAAATGTTAGACCGTTTAGAAAGTTTTATTGTGTATTTAATTGCTCTTTAATAGAAAATATGCCAGCTAGCGAAAATGAGCAAATCAATTCAAATCAACAAAGTGCAAGAGCAGAACAATTTTTTAAAAATTGGTCAAATAACGAATCAAAAATTATATATGGTCAATCAGGAGCTTTTTATAATTTTGAAAGAGATGTCATTTATTTGCCAAATCCTTCCGACTTTTATAATCCACACGAATATTATTCTACAGCATTGCACGAGATTGGACACTCTACAGGTCATTCAAAAAGACTAAATAGAAATCTAAAAGGAGATAGAAACTCAATAGAATATGCATTAGAAGAATTAAGAGCAGAAATTAGCTCATTATTTTTAGAACAAAGTTTTGAAATTAAAGTTACAAATGAACAATTAAGAAACAATAGTGCTTATATTCAATTTTGGAAAGAGAAAATTCAAGATGATCCAAATATTCTTTTTCAAGCCATTGCAGATGCAGAAAAAATTACAAATTTTATTTTAGAAAAGGAAAAAAGTTTTCAAGAATTAAAAAAACAAGATAATCCCTTGTATGAATTACCAACTGAATATTTAAAACACTATGAAGATGCTGTTCGTATTCCACAAACAAAAGAAGAGGGTTTATCACAACTTTCAAAACTTTCTGATAAAGAAATCGTTGAAAAAGCAATGAACTCCCAAAATGATAAATTTAAAAGACTTTATTGTGGAGAAAAAGTTTTAGAAACTCAGTCTAAAAATGAATTATCCCTGTTAATGAGATTAGCAGTTTATTGCCAAAAAGATAAAGAACAATTATTAAGAATTTTTCAAACAAGTGGACAATTTGATTGTCATAAAAGTGAACAATATTATCACCAATTAGCTACACAAGCAATAGATTTTGTTTCATCAACGAATAAAAATTTTAGCAAAGATACAAAAGAAGAATTAAACATCGTTAATAAGAATTTTAAAAGCAAATAAAGGAGGAAAAAATGAAAGAAAAAAATTTCAAATTTAGACAATCATATGCTCAAGCAGTTTATTTAATGAAAGACAAAGAAGCCGGTCAATTTTTAAAAGCAATATGTAATTATGTTTTTGAAAAAAAAGAACATCAACAAAACAAAAAAATCAATGCTCATTTTCAATTAATCAAGATTGCTTTAGATGAAGAAAAAAGAGATGTTGAAAATGGAAAATTAGGAGGGTTAAAACGAGCACAAAGTTTAAAGCAACAACAAGAAGAAACAGGAATTATTATTGAAATGAGTTACCCTGTTGCAGAAATGCAACAAAATCTTTTTCAAGAAAATGAGCATAAAAAATCGACCAAAAGTGTTGCAAAAAAGTCTAAAAAATAGGCAGGATAAGGAAAATGCAACAAGTTGATTTTCGATAGGAAGCAAATGGGAAACCCATTTCTAAAATGAGGAGTTTAATCAAGGTGAGAGGAGAAAGAAATACAGACAGAAATACAAGAAAATTTATTACGATAAAAGATATAAATATATGGGAACAGATTGATCAAATTATGACGTTACCTGAATATGAAAAAAGTTTTAATAAAGTTGTGAATGAAGCGTTATTTTATGGAATAGAAATTCTATTTAATGAAGTATTCAAAATAGAAAAACCAAAAGAAGAAAAAAAAGAAACTCCATTAAAAACCGATGAAGAATCACTATCACAAATTATTCGTTTATTAAAAGAAATAATTGTGAATGAAACAATCAATAAATCTATTCTATGCTCATTATTTCAAATTAAAAATTTAGAATTAAATCAAAAAGTAGTTAGTGGGAAAAAATTTGAAGAAGGATATTACAGAGATACACCCGACTATCTCATCCAATATGAACTAAAAGCATTAAAAGAAAATAAAGAATAAAAGAAGGGAGGAAAACTATTAATAATCAACCAATTATTTTTAACATTCGATATACGCCCTATCAATTACCAAAAAATGCGAGTCAACAAGAAATAAAACAACATCAAGAAGAGAGAGCATTTTATAATATGACAGGCAAAAAAAATATTTTATCCTATATCAGTCAAGATAAAAAAACGAACTATGACTCTATTTTAGAATATTTACAAAAGAATACTAAAGTTTTTAATCAAAAAGGATTAATTGAAGAAGATGAATTGCAACAAATGAAAGAACGAGCTAAACAAAATAAAGGAAATATTTGGCATGGATTTATATCATTGAATGAAGAAAATTCTCATAAAATTGATACTTTAGAAAAAAGTATAGTGTTAGTCAATCAAACATTTTTTACTTTTTTTCAAAGTGCAAAGTTAAATTCCAAAAATATCGATTTAATTTGCTCACTACATACAGATAGACCACATCATTTACACATTCATTTTGTTTTTTGGGAAAAAGAACCGACATATCAAGAAAAAGATGGGACGCTAACATATCGAAAAAAAGGAAAGATAGATAAAAAAGCATTAGATAAAATGTTTGTGAAAACAGGAATATTCGTCAGTGAGAATAGAGATGACCTCTCTAGAAAACGACAAGAGGCAATCAAAGCATTAAGGGAAATGACAGCCATAAAAGTAGCAATGAATAGCAAAGAAGAAATCAAAAAGGCTATTTTAAGTTTAGCAAAAGAATTACCTAAAACAGGAAGAGTTTCTTATGGCAGTCAAGATATGAAACCATATCGGGAAAGGGTAGATCAAATAGTAAAAATGCTATTAGATTATAATGGGAAAGCAAGGGTTGCCAATCGTCAATTTTATGAAGAACTTGAAAAAAGAAAAAAAGTAATTGAAAACATAATGAATCAAACTTTTGCATATAGCGAACGCAATTTAGATGAAGAAAGAATAAAAGAATATTTACCCCTTTATCATTTCAATATAGATAAAAAAAATATCGACATCATTGAAAAAATTGAAAAAGACTATCAGCGTAGGCAAGGGAATTTAGTATTGCAATTAGCAAAATTTATTAAACCTGAATTTTATGAAAGGAAAAAAAACTATACTGTCAATCATATTGGCTTAAAGAAATCAATTCGGATATCAGAAAAAAAGATAAATCAGATGTTTAATCTATTTATGCTTAGTTTTGGCGAAGAAAGCGAACTCTTACAAAAACAATACACGAATAGATTGCAAGAAATTGAAGAAGAGATAAAGCAAGAAAAAAAGAAAGAGGAGGAAAAAAGTAAAAGATGAAACAGAAAAAGAAGAAAAAACTCAAAGGACAACTATTATTTTTGGGAATCACTAGCGTCTTTATTTGCATCCTTATTCTTTATTTATATCGACTTGCAGGAACACAAACGATTAAAGAAATATTGCAAACACAAGATTATTGGTTATTAGTTGGCTTTATAAATGGTGTGATTTTAATTTGGTATTTACTGATGTATAAAATTGATGCTCAAAATATCGTCATGAAAGAAAATGATTTAGAAGATACAGAGTGGCTGGCGATAAAAAAATTAAAAAAACTCAAAGAATTTGAAATCAGTGATTGGCATAGTATAAAAGAAAAAAATGATGGTATCGTGATTGGAGCAAAAAAGAAAAGAAAGACGATAGAAATCATTACTACTTCACAATTACATTCTTTGATTGTAGGGACAACCGGTTCGGGAAAAACAACAGGATTTGTTGATCAAAATATTGCAATATTAGCTCATAGTAAAACAAAACCAAGTTTAATCGTGACTGATCCGAAAAAAGAACTATATGAAAAACACAAAAAACAATTAGAAAAAGAAGGATATCAAGTTTCAATGATAGATTTAAGAGAGCCTTATTCATCAACGAAATGGAATCCAATGAATGTGCTTATTCGAAGAATTCGTCTAGTTAAAGATTTGCAAAACAATTTAATTCAAAAAGATGGGAAATACTACGGAGCAAATGAAACTTTTCTATCTTATAAAGACGCAAAAGCAAGGATACAAGAACTAAAAGATGAGATTTTTGAAAATGCTAAAGATTTGGTCTATACTCTTTGTCCTGTGCAAAATAAAGACCAGCCTACTTGGGAAGAAGGAGCAAGAAATTTAATTCTTGGCTTTGTATTAGCATTATGTGAGGATTGTCTAAAAGATGAAGTGGAAGAAAAACAATTACTACTCTTTAATATTTATCACAATATTACTAAGTATTGTTCGGAAGATACAACAGTTTTAAAACAATATCTCATTGAAAAACGAGAAGAATTTTCTAAAGTTAAAGGTCTTGTAAACACCGTATTGATAACGAGTGATAAAACCCTGACAAGTTATCTTTCGGAAGTCAATAGTTATATGCAACAACTAACAGATGATGGCATTTTGGCTTTGACTAGCGAAAGTGAATTAGACATTATTCATCTAGATGAAACCCCTCAAGCAGTATTCATTGTTATTCCAGATGAAAGACAAACAAGACATCGCTTTGTAACGTTATTTATCACTCAAATTTATAAAGAATTAGTTGAAAAGGCAAATCTTAATTTGCGAAGAGCAGAAACATCAACGGCAATTTTAAAAAGAAATGTATATTTCATTTTAGATGAATTTGGCAATTTACCTCATTTTGAAGAAATGGATGGAATGGTAACGGTTGCCCGTTCAAGAGGAGTTCGCTTTTTATTTGTATTACAAAGTTATTCTCAACTTAAAAATCGTTATGGAAATGAAATAGCAGATATCATTAAATCAAATTGCAATGTAAAAATATTTATTGGAACAGATGACATAGAAACAAGAAAAGAGTTCAGCGATTTATGTGGTCAAAAAAAGATAAAAACTTTATCTATCAATACAAGCGTTGAATCTTTACCAAGTTCAAATGTAGGAGCGATGAATCAACCATTAATTACAACAGGAATGCTAGAACGATTGAATGGAAATAAAAAAGGAGATGCAATTATTTCTGTAAGAGGATATCAACCGATATGGTCACAATTTACTCCATCCTATGAATTAAAAGAGTTTTATTTTAGTGAAGGGAAAGCCGACCTCACTAAAAAAGAGGGAACTCTTTTTGAAAAAGAAAATTATGTATTTGATATTAATCAAAAAAATAATTTTATAGACGAACGAATGTTAGATGAAATTGATAAAGAAGAAAAGAATTTTGACCAATACTTTCAAGATGAAAAAGAAAAGTTACTAATGTTAGATAAAGAATGGGAGGAAGTGATAAAAAGAATCAATAAAAAATTAGAACAACTTTTCATTTTATTAAAAACAAAAGACGTAGAAATTATTGAAAAAGCGTCTTTAGAAAACAAAGCGACAGTGCTTTATACTTTAGCAGAAAATTACAACCAAACTACAGCACAAAAAATGCAAGATATAGCAGACTACTTAACAAAAGAAGCACTACCGCTTTTACTAAATTTACAACATCAAGCAATAAAATAAAAAAATAAGGAGGAAAAAAATGTTAACAAATACTTTAAATGATAATTTACAAGAAATTATAACTAAACTAGATGAATTGATGAATAGCTTTTGGATTTATATTGTAATGGGATTAGCTGCAATCGTTGTAATATGGGGAGCATATGTAGGAATTAAAATTGCCATTGCTCATAGAAATGAAGAAAAAATCAACGCAAGAGATATGATTAAAAATTTAATTGTTGGTATCGTAATTATCTTCGTTGTTGCAATGGGTGCTCCACTTCTCATCAAGGGCTTGTCTGCGTGGGTTGGTAAAGAAGAAACAGAAAGCCTTACACTCATTGTGAAAAATATTTGTTCATTAAAAGGATAAGCGACAACTCTTTGTCGCTTCCTTCTACATAAAGGAGAAAACAATGGTTATCTTTTTTGAAGAATTAATTATGTTGATTTTTCTTTGGTTTTTAAAATTAATAGATGGAATAATGGAAATCTTTGATGGAATAAGTGGAATTACTACCATTCAATATCGAAATCAAGAAGTCAATATTATTGATTTAGTTATAGGAGATTCAACAATTACAACTATATTTTGGTGTATCTTTATTTTAGCAATTGGATTAACCTGTATTTTCACAATTGTTGCCTTGATCAAAAACATGATTGCCAACAATCGAAATTTAACAGGAATATTAGGGAAGTTCTTTTTAGCATTATTAGGAACTTTAGCAATGATTGCAGTAGTTTTTTTGGGGATTTTAATTTCTAATACTATTTTACGTTTGGTTGCAGAAATATTTCAAATTGGAAATACAACGAAGTTATCAAATTCATTATTTAATGCTTGTGTAAAAGAATGGATTAATGGCTATAAAATAAACGAAGTGGATATCACAAATTTAAGTGTGAGAGAGATTATGGGAGATTACAAAACTGCTATGTTTGGCATTTGGCCTACATCGTGGAAAATGAACGGAATGATTAATCCTGATAATTTTATGTATTTACCAAGTATGATAGCAGCTATTGGTTTGATGATAGCACTGATTGTTGCCATTCTTAATCTTGCTAAACGAGTTTATGAAATTGGGTTGCTTTATTTAACGTTGCCTGTTTCAATGTCTACTTTGCCATTAGATGATGGGGCAAAATTTAAAATGTGGCGAGAAACTTTTATTACCAAAATTATATTAGCGTATGGAACGATTTTTTCAGTCAATGTCTTTTTACTACTATTGCCTATTATTTCACAAGTTAAGATTATAGGAGTTGGCTCATTTGGAAATACAATTTTTTTGATTTTTATGATAATAGGTGGGGCAATGGTCATTCCCGCTGGACAAACCTTATTTACTAGATTGTTTGGACAAGCAGATGATGTGCAAGCAGGTGGTGGATTTTTAAGAAATGCGTTTTATGGTAGTCGAATTGCAGGCATTGCAACAATTGGAGTGGCTTCAAAAATAATTAGAGGAGCAAGTTCTATCGGTAAAAAAGTGATAAAACCCAAAAAACGAAAAGAAGAAGATAACGATAATCAATATATAGAAGAAAATCAAGATACCAATCAAGACGAAGGAGGAACACAAAACGAATGAGAATTATTCCAAAGAAAATAAAAGTAAAAAATACGATATGGAAGTGTTATTCTCTTGCAGATATTTTAGTAGCATTAGTTTTATTCATTATTCTTTTTATCCTATTAACAAAAGGACAATTTGTTTTGTCAATTCTTATTCTTTTATTTAGTATTTGTATATTAATGCCGACACAAAATGGAATATTCTATACTTGTATTTTTGATAATCTTAAATTTATAGGGAGCAAAAAACATTATCAACAAAACGCAAAAAATAAAAAAGAAAAAATAGACAAAATCATTGGCATTCAAGAATTAAAAGAAAATGGAACAATCGAATATCAAAATCATTATTTTAGCAAAGTCATCAAAATAGGACAAAAAAATTTTGGTATGGAAGATGTTCAACAACAAAATGTAGATATTCATTATTTGGCAAATGCACTCAAGCAACTAGAAGAAGGACAGATGATAGATATTGTAAAAATTGATAGACCAATGAATTTAGATTCTTTTGCAAAAGATTTATTTTTAAAAATTAAAACAGTAGAAAATAGTTTAGAAGATGAAACGACAAAAGAAATTAAAATTAATCTTTTGAAAGAAAGAATTGATAAGATTGATAAATTAAATAATATTAAAAAACAATATTTATCTGATTTTTATATGGTCATTTATACAAATAAAGAAAAAGATTTAGAACAATTAGTCATCAATGTTTCATCAGAAATCCATAAAAGTGGTTTAACAACAAAAATACTAGATGTAAAAGAAACAGCTATCTTTTTAAAATATAATTTTTCAAGAAATTTTGATGAAAGAGAAGTAAAGAGTATTGAAAATAATCAATTATTAAAATGGATATTACCACAAAAAATAGATTTTAAAAGTAATAAATATTATATAGATGAATTAGAAACCGCAACTTTTGCTATTGTTGATTATCCATTAAAAGTAAAAAACGCTTGGGGTAGCGAACTTTTCCATATTCCAAATACCAAAGCAGTCATGCATATCAAGCCTGTAGAAAAATACAAGGCGATTAGAAGAATAGACAAATGTATTTCTGAAATGGAAACAAAGCAAATCATTGCTGAAAAAGCAAGTGAAACAAATTATGCTCAAATACATCAAGAAACAATGTATTCCTTATTAGATAGTTTATTATCTGAAAATGAATCTCTTTATGATGTTAGCATTTTTGTCACAGCATACAATTATTTAAATGATAGCAATTATAAAAGAAAAGTAAGAAGAGAAATTTTATTAAATAATTTTAAAGTTTCTAATCTATATGGATTACAAATCCAATCGTTTAAAAAGATGAATCTACCCATTCAAACTCTTTCGTTATATGAAAGGAGTATCAATAGTTCATCTTTGTGTGCAGTATTCCCCTTTGTTAGAACTTTTTCAATGGATGAAGGTGGGATTTTACTTGGTCGAAATAAAAATAATTTTTATCCATTTATTTTAAACTTGTGGAAAAGAAATCATTCTTACCAAAATTCCAATGCAATGGTGATAGGAAAAAGTGGAAGTGGAAAATCTTACTTTTTAAAAAATTTAATTATAAATGAATGGGCTAATGGAACAAGAATTATTCTTTTAGATCCCGAAGCTGAATACGTTCAACTAACCAAAAAGATAAATGGAAATTTAATAGATGTAGGAAATGCTAAAGATGGAAAAATTAATCCGTTTCATATTTATAACATCTTAACTGAAAATGGAGAAATTGCTGATTCCATTATCACCTTTAACACGCATTTAAAAACTTTAGAATCTTTTTTCAATGTTGTTTTAGTTGGTGCGAGCAATGATGTAAAAGAACTGATTAATCATATAGTAGTTGAAACCTATGAAAAAAAAGGAATTAATGAAATGACCGATTGCAGTATGTTAAGTGCAACCGATTTTCCCACCTTTAGTGATGTATTAACGACTTTAGAACAAAAAACGAAAACCAAAACAACTTTAAAAGATTATCAAATGGCAGAATTATATCTTAAAAAGTTTGTAAATGGTAGATATTCTGATATATGGAATTCCCCTTCTGATTTAAACGCTCAAAAGGATTTTATTAATTTTAATTTTCAATCCTTATTTGCTACTAAAAATAAAATTGTAGCTAATGCACAAATGTTATTAATTTTTAAGTTTATTGAGCAAGAAATTATTAACGCAAGAGAAATCAATAAAAATGGACAAAACTTAAAAACACTTATCGTATGTGATGAAGCTCATTTATTTATAGACGAAAAATATCCGATTGCTTTAGACTTTTTCTATTCTATGAGTAAAAGAATTAGAAAATATAATGGTAGTTTCATTCCCGCCACTCAAAATATTGCGGATTGGAACGCTAACGAAGAATTAAAAAATAAAACTTCTACCATTGTTAAAAATAGTCAATATACATTTATCTTTAAATTATCAGCACCAGATATGCTTGACGTATTAGATATTTATAAAGTTGGGGATAGTTTTAATAAAGAAGAACAAAAACAGATTATTTCAGCAACAACCGGACAAGTTTTCTTTGTTGGTTCAACTGAAAGTAGAGCGTGTATCAAAATAGAAGCAGGAGAGTATGCTCAATCATTATTTTTAGAAGATGAATGAAAGGAGGAAAAAAATTGAAAGACAAAAAGAAAAAAATAATGCAATTTTTAATAAGTATTTGTTTGATAATAGTATTAAGTATTGGTTTTGTAAAAATAAAGACGAAAGCAACAATCACAGCAGAATATTCAGTTGAGTTTAATTATCGTTATTCTCTTAATACTCCTATAGCAGAGCAAATTATTCAAGAAGATAGTAATGTTTTAATCACACCATCTTTGCCTACATACAAAAATGAAAGTCAACTTGGAAATGTCAGTTTTTATTTATATGGGAGCGATATTAATGAAGAAACGAAAACTTTTCAAAGTAAAGATTTTATTAACTCCAAAGAAATTAATATTATTGCTCATTCAGGGTTTCATACACATTCTTTTGAAATTCAAGATAGTAATGGAAAAATAGTTGAAAGTTCTAATACAGATAATATCGAAGTAAATAATTTAGAAGATGGATTATATAAGGTCATTTATAAAGGAAAAGGAGAAACGTTTTTCAATTCAGCCCTTGCTCAACAATACCAAATAGAATGCACTTTCAAATTTCAAGTTGATACCATCAAACCTCAACTTTTTGGAGGCTCATTGAGCAAAACAGGAAAATATACTAATGATGATTTTACCATTACCGCAAGTGATGATAAAAGTTTACGAGGTATTTATATGAAAGCCCCTAATGAAACAGAATTTTCATTAGTGGGAGAAAAAAAGACAATTCGTAAAGAAAATGCAGTCAATGGACGTTACCAATTTTATGCTTTAGACCAAGCAGGAAATCAAAGTAGTATTTACTATGTTAATTTTGATAATCAAGCTCCTACTACTGAAATTTTCACAATAGATGGCGAAAAAATTGAAAAAGATTATACGAACCAATCCTTTTATTTTACAGCAAAAGACAATAATAATTTAGTAAAAGCGGAATATCGTTCTCCCACTGATTCCACTTGGCAATCCTATACTTTAAAAACACTAATTCCAGCAAATTCCACAAATGGTCTTTATTCTTTTAGAGCCTATGATGGAAGTGGCAATTATTCTGCAATTCATTCTATTTATTTAGATACTATAAAACCAATCGGAACAATTTTTGGAGAAGATGAGGTATTAGATAATGGTGGGCAAACCAATGCGAAATATATTCAATATGTTGGAAAAGATGAAGCAGGAATTGAAGCAGTTTATGTAAAAAAGCCACAATCAAATCAATACGAAGAATGTTTGAATGAAGAAAAATTTTTTGAAGATGGAACGTATTACTTTTATTGCGTGGATTTAGCAGGTAATCTTTCAACTACGCAATATGTTACTTTGGACCATACAGCACCTGTATTGAAATGTGAAGGTGGAATGTTTAACAATCTTACTCATCATATTTTTGAAGTGTCCGTTGAAGATGTGCATTCAGCTACTCTTTATTATAAAAGTCCAAGTATGCAAAACTTTCAACAACTAAAGGAGCCAACGTTTAAAACTAATATTAATTCACAAGGAGGAACGTATTATTTTTATGCAATTGATAGTTTTGGAAATAAAAGCGATATTCAGTGGATAGAATTTACAAAAGATCCTTTGCCAGAAGCACAAATTATTCGTTCAGAATATGACAATAGCGTTTTTATTACTTGGGAAGGAGATTTTAAAGCCTTATTAAATGGTGAAAAAATTTATGAAAAAGGAACGTGGATTACTCAAGAAGGAAAATATACTCTTAATCTTTCATCAGAAACAGGTGGAAGAGATTATAATTTTGAAATTAATCATTACTATATTGTAAAAGAAGAACACCGAGTATCTTGCACAGAGGAAGGGTATGTTGTTTTTCAGTGTGTTCATTGTAATGATACTTATCAAGGAGAATTTCAAGAAGCAATAGGGCACCGATTTTTTGAAAAACGAATTGAGCCTACTTGCACAGAAAATGGAGGAATTCAAAAAGTATGTGAGCAATGTGGCTATAGTTATATGAGTGAAATTATTCCTGCACACGGACATGAATATCAAGAATACACAGTAGCACCAACGTGTGAAAAAGAAGGAGGAATATGGAGTAAGTGTCATTATTGTGGTGATGTATATTATATAGAAAAAATTATTCCTACAGGACATAGTTATCAAAGTCAAATTGTAAAAGAAGCGGATTGCATAACAGAAGGAGAAAGAATTCATGTTTGTGAATATTGCCAAGACACCTATACAACAGTTATTCCCGCATATGGACATCAATACGAACTTATTGAAGAAAAAAAAGAGGGTAAAATGTTATACAAAACGTATCAATGCAGTGTTTGCCAAGATACATACGTAGAAGAAATAAAAAACGAATATCAAAAAGTAGGAAATTATATCGAGTATATATTTAATGAATATCAACCTTATATGGTTTGGATTTTTATTGCAACATCAGGAATTTGGAGTTTAGCGATTGGAATTGCATTTATCATTGCACAAAAAAATGAAGAAAAAGAAAAAGCCAAAAAGATGTTAATCAATTACCTCATTGGATTAATTGTTATCTTTAGTATATTAGTTGCTTGTCCTTATTTAATAAGAGGGATTTCAATTTTGTTAAGTTAGGAAAGCAAAAAGGTTGACATATCGGACTAGCCCTATTATAATAGAAGTGTAAAAAGAAAAGGAGGAATATCCCTATGAAAAAAGAAATGACAGTAAAAGAAATTAAAAAATACCAAAAAAACAATCTAATAAAAACGCAAACCTATGGGAAATACGGAACACTAAAGAAAAAGTATTTAGAAGAACATCGACCTGATATTTTCTGGACATTGGGAAAAGATTTGTCACATTATCTCAAAGAAATTGATAGACAAGCTGAAAAAATGTATCAAGAATTATATGAAGAATTTTCAAAAAATCAGGGAAAGCAAACCACAACAACTTATCTTGAAAAATTGAAAATAGAACAAGAAATCAAAGATAAAATAGAAGAAATTATATTGAGTGAATTGATTTATAACGAGGAGAGTAAACAATGAAAAAAGTAGGAAAAATTGGATTAACAATAGTTAAATTTGGATTGGTATTTTTAATGATAATTGGACATTTTATATTCAATATAGTGGGATACCTCATTTGTGCAATTACAGCACAACAATAAAAAGGAGAAAGCATATGGCATTAAAAGACACACCACAAAGAATAGCCCGAAGAAAATATGAAGAAACGCATAAAGTGGAAAGAAAAGAAAATCGCAAACAATTCAACACCACATTACCTAAACAAGATTACGAAGAAATCAATCAATTTCTAAAAGAAAATCATTTAACCAAAATTGATTTAATCTATAAAGGTTACATTACTTATTTAAAAGAAATAGCCGAAAGAAAACAACAATAAATAATATGCAAAAAGCATAGTTATCTAAACGGAAGCATCACAAGGTGAAGCGTTAGTAACTATGCTATTATTCTACGCTTTACCTTGTTCAAAGGGAGGGAACAAATAATAAGCGTAGAAGAAAAAATCAAAAATGAATTAAAATATTATCTTGTCTTATCAATTTTAACAAAATTTTATGAAATGAATTGGTTAAATAAAGAAACAATCAAAAAAGTGAATCAAAAAACTGCAAAAGATTTTAATTGTATTTTAATAGAATGTCCACTATAAGAAATGAGGTGAAAAAGATGGAACGAGAAATTATCGTTATTAATGCGGTTTCAAATGAAACCAAAAAAATGAGAATTGCAGCATATTGTCGTGTTTCATCTGATTCCCAAGACCAAATCAATTCTTTTTTGGCACAAATCAAATATTATTATCAACTAATAAAAAACACCGAAAACGCAATTTTGGTAGATATTTATGCGGACGAAGGTTTAAGTGGAGTATCAATGGATAAACGAGAAGAATTGAAACGCCTGATTAAAGATTGTGAGAAGAAAAAGATTGATCGAGTTTATGTAAAAAGTATAACGAGATTCGCTAGAAATAGTTTAGAGTGTATAGAAATGATAAGAAATTTTAAAAAAAATGGAGTTACTATATATTTTGAAAATGACAATATAGATACACAATATATGAATTCAGAAATGCTTATTTACATAAAAAGTATGTTTGCTCAAGAAGAAGCTATTTCCGCAAGCAAGAGAATGAGATCCTCTGTCAAAATGAGATTGGAAAACGGAACTTACAAAACCTCATCTTTTCCATATGGATATCTAAAGAGCGAGGACGGCGTTAAAATTGTTGAAAATGAAGAAAAAATTGTAAAACTCATTTACCAACTCTATTTATCTGGTTATGGCTATTCAAAAATAACTCAATATCTTCAAAAAACATATCCAAAAGTAAAATGGTGTCAAGGTCACATTCAATACATTCTAAATAACGAAAAATATATTGGAGATAGTTTATTTCAAAAATCTTATCATTCAGATGATATACCATTTTCCAAAAAAATTAATTATGGAGAAAAAGCAAAATATTATTATCATAATACTCATCCAGCAATGATTGAAAAAGATATATTTCAAAAAGTTCAAGAATTAAAAAAACAAAAAAGAAAAGTTTATCTTAGCAATTCTCATCATAACTCTAGTCCACTATTTAATCGCATTCTTCGATGTGGAGAATGTGGTAGTCGGTATAAATCAATAAGAACTAAAAATGATTTACATTGGAAATGCTCTCTTATGAGTTTGAAAAATAAAAATTGTTGCACACCTATTTTATCCTCAACAATAATAAAGAAAAAGTTTATCCATCTTTTTAATAAATTAAAACAAAATCAAAAAATCATTTTAGACAATAGCATAGAGTTATATCAAAAAATCAATAAACAATTAAAAAATAATGAAAATAATCTTTTGAGAATTGATGAAGAAATACTATTGTTAAATAGAGAAAAAAAAGAATACGAAGAATTATTCGAAATGAAAATAATAGATAATTTATTATATTATCAAAAAACTAATCAGATTAAAAAGAAAATATCGGAATTAAAGAATCAAAAAGATAGATTACGATATGAAGAAGATAGTGAAGAATTTATCCAATCATTAAAAAAAATAAAAAGCATATTAAATAATTATCCACAATACATGACCACTTTTGATGATAAGATATTCAGTCAAATGATTGAAAAGATAATAGTAAAAGAAGATAAACTGTGTTTTCTTTTAAAAGGAGGACTTGAATTAAATAGCAATATAATATAAGGAAGTGAAAAAATGGAAATTAGAATGGTAAGTTATGGATATGAAATAAAAGATGGAAAATTAGAAATTATTGAAGAAGAAGCAAAAATAGTAAGAGAAATATTTCAAAAATATGCTAGGGGTGAATCTTTAAAAACTATAGCTGATGATTTAACAGAGAAAAAAATTATTTATTTTAAAAATAGTTATCAATGGAATAAAAATCTTATCAAACGAATTTTAGAAAATCAAAAATATATAGGAGAAAATGATTATCCGCCAATTCTAACTTTAAAAGAATATGAAAAAACACAATTAATAAAAAAAGATAAAGAGTTTAAAAAAAAAGAATTAAGCGAAGAAATTCAATTTTTAAAGAAAATTGTAAAATGCCAAGATTGTGGAAATTTATGTTATCGAAATGTAAATAAAAAATGGCTTTGTAAAAATAAGTGTAATGATAAAAATTCTATTACAGACTCTGTTTTAATCACTTCTATTTTAAAAGGAAGTAAACAAATTATAGAAAATTCAAAAAATTTAAATTCAAGACAATTACAAAAACATTTTTATGAAGGCATTGAAACCTTACAATATCTTAAGGAAATCTATCGAAGAATAGATGAACAAGAAATGAATAATCGTTTAATAAAAAAATTAATAGTGCAATATGCTTCTTCTAGATTTGATAAATGCGTGGAAAATTTAGATATTTATTCAAACTTTGTATTAGAAAATAGTAAGCAATTAATATCAAATCAACAACAATTAGTCCAATACCTTAAAAATAATATCATCAATATTGAAATAAGTAAAAAGAATATAGAAATACATTATATAAATGGGGTGTCCCTATTAATAAAGGAGGATGAAAATGAATGAAAGTAGAGTTGTAACAAAAATTGAAGCCAATCCTTTATTAATAAAAGAAGAAACAGAAATCTTAAATGTTTGTGCATATATTCGAGTATCTACCGAAGAGGAAGAACAACTAAAAAGTTTTGAATCTCAATTTCAATACTATAGTGAATATGTGGCTAAACATCCCGAGTGGCGACTTTATAAAGTTTATGCAGATAAAGGGATTACAGGAACACAAGTAAAAAATCGTGAAGAGTTTAAAAAAATGATAAGAGATTGTGAAAGCAAGAAAATAGATTTAATTTTAACGAAATCAATAGCACGATTTGCTAGAAATGTTGTCGATTCACTTCGGTATATTAGAAAATTAAAAAAATTAGGCATTGGTGTTTTTTTTGAAGAACAAAATATTAATACATTAAAAATAGATAGTGAAATGCTTATCGGATTTCATAGCGTGTTAGCTCAAGCAGAAAGTGAAAATATTAGTGCTAATGTTCGTTGGGGAATACGACAAAGAATGCGATCAGGAACTTATTCATTTAGATATAACTTATTAGGATATAAAAAAGGAGAGGATGGAAAACCTAAAATAGTTAAAGAAGAAGCAGAAATAATCAAAGACATTTATAATAAGTTTTTAGATGGATTGAGTTTAAGGGAAATAAAAAAATATTTAGAAGAAAATAATATTTTAACGTATAGTGGGAAAAAATGTTGGGATAAATCAACAATTCGAGGAATTTTAACAAATGAAAAATATGCAGGAGATATGTTATTGCAAAAAACTTATATTGAAAATTGTCTTTCAAAAAAGATTAAAACAAATCGAGGAGAATTAGACAAATACTTAATTACCAATAATCATCCAGCTATTATTGATAAAAAAACATTTCAATTAACACAAATAGAAATCTCAAAACGTATTACAAAAGTTAAAACAGCACAATCGACCACAAAAAATAATAGCAGATATAGTGGAAAATATGCTTTAAACGATATATTATATTGTGGTAAATGTGGTTGCTTTTATAGGAGAAAAACTTGGGTTATTAATGGCAACAAAAAGATTGTATGGAGATGTTCAAATCGTATTGAAAATGGAAAAAAATATTGTAGAAATTCAATTACGATTGAGGAAGAAAAATTAAAAAAAATAATTGTTCAAGCCTTAAATAAAATAATAGAAGATAAAGAAGAAATTATTAATCTATTAAAAACAAATATATTATGTGCAATAACCAATGATGATGTAGCATTAAATATATATTCAATAGATTTGCAAATTAATGAGTTAAGTGAAATTAGAGAGAAAACTATCGAAATGAGAATGAATACAGAAGGGGATAAAAAAAGGTATAATGATCAAATTATTAACTTAACTAATCAAATTGAAGCATTGAGAGATTATTTGAAATTGGAAAAAGAAAAATTACAAAATAATGAAAAATATGCTACCGAAATCCAAAAAATTGATGAAATATTCCTTGCTAGAGAAGTTGAAATTGAAAAATACAATGAATTACTTATTCGTCGACTTATATCAAGTATAAAAGTTGAAGATGAGAAGTTAGTTATTATTTTAAAGGGTGGATTAAAAATTGAAGAAAAAATTTAAAGCAATCTCAAAAAGAACGGAGATTGCTTTTTATAATAAGAAAATTGCTCATTAAATGGTGAATTTTATTCAAAATGTCGAATAGCTTTTTAGGCTTTATAAGACATTAAAGTCACTCTATTAGTCTTCTGAAATTTAAGCGTTTCAGAGGGCTTTTTTTATATTTTGAGGTCAAATTACAAGAAATTCACAAAACATGAATTCAAAAAAATGAAAATTACATCCAAAATTACTAAAAATACATAAAAATAAAAGACCTATAGACCATCACTGACCTGACGGCTTTACACGGACTCGAACCATTGTTTAACGGGTCTTGGACCATAGAGGATTATGGGATTCGAACCTATAAGAATAGAATCAACAACTAAATAAAGAACATTATGCTCATAAGTAGTTTTACTTGTAGTCATTTTATATTACCAGGAATTAAAGGAGGTGAAGATACTATGAAAAATATTACTATGGATAATATATTAGATATTAGTGTATTAGCAAATAATGTTGATTTAGTTATTAATAAGTTATTAACTGATAAAGCAATATTAGTAATTGATACAGTTAATGGAACATTATCAAAATATGAATTATTAAAAGATGGAACATGTGTATATAGTGAATGGAGAGCGTAATGGTAATGTAGCTAGATAATTTATAGTTGCTTTAGCTATATTTCTTTTCTATAATGTTTCATATAAGAGGTGTTGCAAATTTAAGCACGTATTTTAACGGCTGTACCAGAGTTTTATTTTATTTGAGGGTAAAGAGTAGTGGCGGTAGGGTTAAGAAGGTGTGAACCAAATTTGAGAAAAAAGAAAATAAATTTCGAGAAAATTGTATAAATATTTAGTTTTTTATCAAATTATGTTATAATCTATACGATAAGTTAAGGAGGTATAAAATGTATTTACAACAAATGATTAACCATATTCAGTCATATACAAGTAATATTAGTCCTAATGATAGCCCTCATTCACATCAACAAAAAATGAATACCAGATTTCCTACTAATATTTGGATAGAATACCCAGGTTATAAAACTCAAGGTAATATATGTGATTTTAGAGTAATGTTTTCAAGCAGTGTAATTAGTTATAGAGCCATATCTCATAATGAAATTATTAATGAGTTATATACAAGTGTTAAATTAAATCCTAATTATTTTAGTGATTATTATAATTTCATTATTGATATAGCAAATAATTGGGAGCATATTAACTTAGCTAATCATTCTAATATCAGTTTTATTAATTTTACAAAAGAAGAAATTATAGAAATTATATGTTATATTAGTTGTCAAGAGGAAATTAATTATCCAAGTGGTAATGGTTTTGATGGGTATAGAAGGCCATTTTACTCTTACCTTGAAGGAATCAATGCCGCATCACCTAATCCTTCGATTAGTATTAATCAAACAATAAGTAGGTGTAATGCAAAACGTAGATTTTTACCTTTTGTTAGTAATGCTATTATTCCATATAGTCAAATTTAAAGTACTAAAACACTACCATTTTTTTGCTAAATGTGGTATAATATGTTCACGAAAGGAGTGTATGATATGAAGAAAAAGAATAATGCATTAGTAATGCCTGTTGTAAAATGGGTTGGTGGAAAACGACAATTATTAGATGAACTAAAAAAATATACTCCTAGTAGAATAAGTACTTATTATGAACCATTCTTCGGTGGTGGTGCGAGCTTATTTGCAATTCAACCTAAAAACGCTGTTATTAATGACTTAAATGGAGATTTAGTAACTACATATAGAGTTATTAAAGATAAAGTGGAAGAATTAATTGAAAAGTTAAAAGTTCATGAAGCAAATAATACTGAAGAATACTTTTATCAAATTAGAGATTTAGATAGAAAATCTTCAACATATACTGCACTTGATGATGTTGCAAAGGCAGCAAGATTAATATATTTAAATAAAACTTGCTATAATGGTTTATTTAGAGTAAATAGTTCTGGCCAATTTAACACACCATATGGAAAATATAAGAATCCTAATATTGTTAATGAAGTAGTATTACGAGCAGTAAGCAAATACTTTAATGACAATAATATTCAGATATTAACAGGAGACTTTGCAGATGCAGTTGCTAATGCTCAAAAGGGAGATTTCGTATATCTTGATCCTCCTTATGACCCAGTTTCAAATACTGCAAGTTTTACAGGATACAATGAAGGTGGATTTAATAAAAAAGAACAAGAAAGATTAAAACTTGTTTGTGATGAGTTAAATAAAAAAGGTGTTAAATTCTTATTGTCTAATTCTAATACTGAATTTATAAACAATTTATATAAAGGATACGACATTATTATTGTGAAAGCAAAACGTTCTATCAACTCAAATGGAAACAAACGTGGTGAAGTTGAAGAAGTGTTAATTAAGAATTTTTAATTATGGCTGAAAGTTTATTAAATACTGCGTGGGAACAATTATTTGAAAAGTATAGCATTCTTGATGTCGTACGAGAACATGGTAATTTTATAATTACTGCTAAACAAATTAAAGAATTTAGAGAACCACGTTTAATGACTAAATTTGACCATTCAGAAAATTTGCCTGAAATATTTAAGAAAAATGATTTGTCAATAATGCCAATATCAAGAAATGACTTTATAATTTCTAATCATCAAATGTTCAGTGAATTAAAAGAAATTAATCAAGATATTATTAGAGTTGAATTTCCAAATTATATTCAAAGTATTGTGCCTGCTAAAATTACAAGTGAAGCTATTGCATTAAATTGTGCATACTTAACAGGGATGCTTGAAGATTTTTTAGAAGATGAACAAATAGTTCCAACAGTAAGTGGCAGAATGGCATCGAGCAAATTTTCTTTTGAAATCTTTAATACATCAACAAAAAACTATGATGAGATACTTGTTGAAAATTCTCAAATTGAAATTGATGGTGCATATGAAGGTATTAATTCCTTAAGTTTAGTTGAAGCAAAAAGGAATATAAATACTGACTTTTTAATTAGACAATTATACTATCCATATAGATTATGGACAAGTAAAGTTGATAAAAAGGTTAAAGTTATATATTTTGTATATAGTAATGATATTTTTAGTTTCTTTGAATACCAATTTGATGATTCTAACAAGTATAATAGTTTAAGACTAATCAAACAAAAGAATTACTCTTTAGAAGATATTGCAATTGCATTTAAAGATATTACTGATGTATCAGATAAAATTAAATATGTTGATGAACCTGAAATACCATTTCCACAAGCTGATTCATTTAAAAGGGTTATTAACTTATGTGAATTGATTAATGAAAATGAAGTAACAGCCGAAAAGATAACTGAAGAATTTGAATTTGATTCAAGACAAACTCAATATTATACAAGGGCTGCAATGTATTTAGGATTGATTGATAAATGTTCAGAAGGAAAACATGTAACATATAAATTATCTACGATTGGTAAAGAGATAATGAAGATGAAATACGTTCAAAGACAACTTGAATTTGTTAAGTTAATTCTTTCTCATAAAGTATTCCATATTTCATTTGTTCAATACTTATATGCTGGAAGACAATTATCCAAAAAGGAAGTTGTTGCATTTATGAAAGAATGCAATTTATATCATATTGAATCTGAAGAAACATTTGGAAGAAGAGCAAGTACTATAATTTCATGGATTAATTGGATAATTAGTATTGTTCAAGAATAAATAAAAAAAGTAAAAACACACTTTTCTGCGTAATATATAAGTAGGGAGGTGTGTTTTATTTTATATAACGATGATTGCATTAAGGTAATGCAGAAAATTAAAAATGAGTCAGTTAACGTTGTGTTTGCAGATCCACCATACTTTCTTTCTAATGGTGGTAAATGCATTTCAAGTGGTAAAGTTGTATCAGTAAACAAAGGAGAATGGGATAAAAAAGAAAACTATGGTGATATTCAAAAGTTCACAAAAGACTGGATAAGTGAATGTTATAGAATATTAAAGATGAGATGCAGTATATGGATTAGTGGTACTTATCATAATATATTTGATATTAAACAAGCTCTAGATGAAGTTGGGTTTAAGATAGTTAATATCATTATATGGAAGAAACTAGACCCACCACCACTAATTTATAAAAACAAGTGTAGATTTTCATATGAGTTTATTATATGGGCTGATAAAGGACATAGTCACATATTCAATTATAAAGAAATGTTCAATATAAATAATGATGAACTTGAAGATGTTTGGCTATTACCTGCTGTATCAATGAATGAGAAAAAATATGGTTATCATCCAACACAAAAACCAGAGTGTTTACTTGAAAGAATTATTAAAGCATCAACAATTGAAGGACAATTAGTATTAGACCCATTTATGGGAAGTGGAACAACAGGAATCGTATGTAAAAGACTAAACAGAAAATTTATTGGAATAGAGAAAGAAAGTAAGTATTTCAAAATAGCAGAAAATAGAATTAAATATTAAAGATAATAATTAATTTTGTATCTATTGCTAAAGGTAAAAAAAGAAATATATGAGTCAATACTAATAATGCTGGCTTCTTTTTTTACGTTTATAGAAAAGACTTATTGTCCAATGTGAAAAAACTTGCACTGAACAAAAAGATGCACTATGAAACATTTTATCCATCACACACATTAGAAAAGTAAAGGTTTGATACAAAAGTATTAGGCCTTTTTTCTTTGTAAATAGGGTGGTTTTTTCTTTCTGTAAATTTCGTTTTCGCCTTATAAGAGTGTAATTCAGCACGTTTGCAGGTTTTTTTCCTTTTGTCCAAAACAACCACGGAACGATTTGCTTTTTAATCTATTAATTTGTTGCATTTAATTATTTAATTAACAATAATAAAGCGAAATTCACTAATGGGGTGAAAAATTCATAAATCTATGCTATGATTATTTTGAGATATCAAAATAAATAAGATAAGTTTTGATATTTTATTTTAGAAAATATAATTTTTAAATTAACAAAAGTACTAAAGTGAAATTTAGTATTTTTTTATTGAAATGTATAGTAATATATGAATCTTATCATGATGCCACTTATAGTTGCATATAGACTTAAAATGAGATTTATAAAAATTTATATGATATAATTATTATTGTAAGGAGATTGATGCAATGATTGATTTTGTTAAAGTTGGATCCAAAATAACTAAATGTCGTGAAGAATTAAATCTTACACAAAAAGATGTTGCTGAAAAACTCTTTGTATCTAGACAACTAGTTAGTAAGTGGGAAAATGGTTTAGGTATTCCTTCAATAGACGTATTGTTAGAATTATCACTATTGTTCCGTGTAACTTTTGAAGAATTATTGTGTTTAGATGAAGAATTATTCGTTGATGAACACGATATCTTTAAGGGTCGTAATAGATTATTTATAGTACAAAGTGTAATTGATGGCAAGATAAAAATTAATCTATCAGAAGTATTCTATCAATTTTCTCCGATTGAAAGAATGATGGTTTTAAAAGCGATTAAAGACGAAAGTTTAAATGCAAATATGGATGAGTTACTTCCAAAATTAACTATTGGAGAACAAACTTTTTTAAGAAAGGAAAATGACAAATGATTTTAAAAAAAACAATTATAAATGGGAAAGATGTTTATGAACCTATTAGTTACGAAGATGCTTTAGTTTATAATAATAAAGATGAACTATTATTTACGAGTGATGATGAAAAGGATGAATTTGAAGATAAAGTTGAACTTATTGATGATATTAATGAAAAGATAGAAGATTTAAATGAACAAATAGATAATATTATAGAAGAACTAGATGATACGGGAAAATCAAAGTATTTTTCGTTATTAGAAGAGAAAAGAGATATGCTAAATGGTTTAAAGAAAAATTATTCTACAGATACTGAAGATACATTAGATAAAATTGAGGACGAATTAGATGAAATAGAAGATGAAATTAATAAATTTAATGATGAAGGTGTTGATTTCAATGATGTTAAAATAAAAAATAATAGTAAAAATGTTGAATTCGATTCTTTAAATGGACAAAATAATGTATCATTTGAAAAAGATTTTAAAGATAAGTTTTCAAGTGTGTTTGATAATATATTCAATGGTAAGAAAAATAACAAGATGAAGAATATCATATTTACTCTTCCTTTTATGTCTAAGAATGACTTACATGAATTAGTTGAAAAAATATTAAACGATGATGAAAAGTATAAAGAATTAAATATAGTAGTAATTTTACCATTTTTAGATAAAGAATATTGTGATCAATTATTTATGAGATTTGTTCTAGAAGGTAAAGCCTGCAAACACTCAATTGTAACTATTGTACCATTTGTTTCAAAAACATGTTTATCTAAATTCGTAGATGAATATATCAATGGTAAGTATCAAGATGTAGAAATGAATATGTTGTATCAATTTTTAGATAGTGAGGATGTGAAGAAAGTATTCAATTATATTTTGTCCAAAACTAATGATTAAATAATAGCCCATACGATTACAAGAATATTGCCTAAATATAATTTATAGCAATTTCTAAGTATGTGTAAAATCCTGCAAGGTATATGCGTTTTCAAACAACTGTGTGCAAATTGTATCAAAATAGGCAATCGCACATATGTGTTTGCCTAAAAGGCTATTTTGACTTTTAAACCCTAAAAAATGGAAGTAATTTAGGGTTTTTTAGTTGTTAGACCTTTTAAGGTGTAAAATAAGATTTATAATCAAGGCTATATTTTTGCCTTTTTCTACGGAAAATAGAACTAAAACTTTTGATTGACAATTAAAGATGAAATTTATTTACAATATCAAATAACTTTTTAGATGTCAAATGACAGTGAAGTAAATGAAATGAAATGTCCTCTACAAAGAGGGCATTTTTATTCTTAGGGGTATTTTTATAGAATTTAAATCAAAAAAAATAATGATTATAAATTGAAGTGAATCAGTGATACTACTTAGAGTTGTCATTAAGAAAAGATGGGGTATTAAGATTATTATTGAAAATTGTTTTTAACATTAGTTGATAAAATAAAATATTTGATGATGTTTTGTAAAGAATATATATAAGATAAAAATTGCAAAAGTATAGGAGAACGAAAAGATAAAACGATAGTAGATACATATATTTATGATTGTTTTTTGTTATAATGCTATGAAAGTGATAATAGAAAAAGAAACAAGAGTGGAAAAATTGAGAATGCTTTAATCTAGTAAATCTAGTAAAAATAGAATTAGTAAAAATTACTAGCACTTATATGAGGAATAATTATTTTTTATGATATAATGTAATAATGATTTTAATTATGATGAATGGAGGGTAAATGAAAAATAATAAAAAGTTGCAAATAAATAGTGATTGGTATGTCCCAATTATTCTTTTCATTATTGGTATAATTGTATACATTGTTGATTTAGTAATAAATAAGTTTAGAATCTTATCCATTTTTCAAGTTTTTGGTTGTTGGGCATTTTCATGTGTGATTCCCATTGCCAATACTCGACTTGAAGTCAAAGCTCCGATAATTGTTAATGTTTTAATTGCAATTTTGATTTTTATTGGTGCTTTTTTAGGTGGTGTTTTTGCCTTTTACGATCTTATAAGTTATTGGGACACGATTTGTCATACTTTTTTTGGCATTGTAAGTGGTAGTTTTTTTATATATTTTTTAAGATTATTTCATATAGATAGGATAAATTTTTTTGCAATTGCCATTTTGGAATTCACTTTTACGCTAGGACTTGCGGCAGGCTGGGAAATAATTGAGTTTACCATTGATTATTTATATGAAACTGATTTTCAAAAGGTTGTTTTAAGTATGCAAGATGGTAAACTTCCTCAATGGGATACTATGATTGATATTATTGTTGCTTTATTTGGTAGCATAATACATTATATTTTTTATATTTTACAGATAAAAAAAGTGAAATAAATTTTCAATTGTATTCGTAAGTTGAAAGGAGCAAACATGAATATTATATATAATAGTGGTAGTGATTTTATAAAAGATAATTATCAAATTATTTCTAGTCATCAACTTGAAACCATATTCTTTGTTGAGAATGCTAAAAAAATACAATTAATTGATAGAAACAATTATATGATAAAAATATATCATAACGCCTCTTACTTATTAGCTATTCATTGTCAAAATTATCCATTAGTATTATTTGGTGATTTAAAATTAGTAGATGAGTTAATTCTCGTATTGAATAAAAATAAGTATTATTTTGATAAAATATTAACTAATAAAAATTTAGGAGAAACTTTTTTACAATCTTATGAAAAATTAAATGGTGGTTTTCACGCTATCCATTTATCAATGGACATAATGAGGTGTGATACAATCAATAATTTTGATACGAAAGGAGTCAAGTGGGCAGAAGTTTTGGATGCTGAAGAAATTGCTAAAATAATGGTTGCTTTTTATAAAGAAACCGTTGATGATAAAGTTTCTTATCAAGCAGCTCTAAAGAGGGTAGAAGAAAATATAAGTGATTTTGTAATAATAAAAAATAAAAAAAGAATTGTTTCTATTGCAAAAAAAACGAGAGAAACGGATTGTTTGTGTAGTATATCAGCTGTATATACGATAGAAAAAGAACGTAAAAAAGGATTTTCCAAAAAAATAGTTTCTTTTCTTACAAATTATATTGTAACTAATCATAAAATAGCATATCTTTTTGTCGATAAGAATAATCCGATATCAAATCATTTATATCAAAGTATTGGATATGTATATGATAAACCACAGTTTGAGTTTATATATCAAAGTTATCAATAATTTTTCAAAATAACATAATAGTTAAAAATGGAGTATGAAGATGCAAAAAAAAAGAGTTATATTCATTTTATTAATGTTTTTCTTATTACTGAATTGTGTGAGTTGCCAAAAAAAATATGTTACTAATCTTAACCATTTAGAAAAAAAGCCAACAATTGATTTTTTGCAACCATGGAATTTTTGTCAATATAAATTAGTAGAAATGAATATTCATTTTATGAAATTAAAAGAGTTTGGTATTGATACTGTAATTATTCAAAATGTTGCAAATTTTAATAAAGGTAAAATGGAAATCAGTTACTATGATACTTCAGCATCTGTTGAAACTAAATATGCTAATTTTTTAGATATGGTTTTTAGTGCTGCTCAAAATACCTCAATGAATATTATATTAGGTTTATCTTTTGATGAATATTGGTGGGATGATAAAGAACATAGATATAATGATGATAGTGTGCATATTTTTTTAAAAAATGATGTATTTGTTTTGGAAGAATTGGTGAATCAATATAAACCGGATGGGTGGTATCTATCAAATGAAATGTATAGTAATACCTCAGAATATGAAAACAACTGGAGTTATTATATAAATGAAATCATTCAATATATTGATTGCTTTACACCTAATACTCCTCTTTATATTTCCCCTTTTTTAAAATCAAATTTTATAATGACTAAAAATCAAACTAAAAAAATGTGGACAGAATTTCTAAAGAATACAAACTTTCGAGAAATAGATGTTTTTATGCCCCAAGATGGATATGGCAATGCAGCTATTCAATATAGCATAAATAAAGAAAATCATATAAATATGTTAAATTATATGATATGGGAAGTTTGCAAAAACAATTCAAAAGCAAAATTTTATTTAAATTTAGAATTATATGCTAAAAATGGATATGCAGATGTAGAAAGAATTATGCATCAAATTGCTTTTGCCAATGAAATTGCGGAAGGAATTGCTACTTTTTCCATTTCACACTATTATATTGCTGATGATACTGTTTGTGGGAAAAGATATATTGATGCATTAAACAACTATGGGGGTTTTTAAAAATGGAAAATAAATTATTAATAGTAGATGGGCATAATCTATTGTTTCAAATGTTTTATGGAATGCCAAATAAAATAAGAAATGAAAATGGAAAGTCAATCCACGCCGTAATAGGTTTTATCGGAGCTTTAAATAAATTGATAAGATTGATTGAACCTACTCACTGTGTCATTTTATTTGATGGCGAACATCCCAATAAAAGAAATGAAGTCTTACCGGAATATAAAGCGAATCGCATAGATTATTCCAAAGTTTTAGATGATGATAATCCATTTTCTCAATTGAATGATATTTATAAGGCCTTGGATTACATGCATATTAAGTATGTAGAAGTAGAAGAGTTTGAAACAGATGATGTTATTTCTAGTTATGTAAAACAATATGGGAATACTATTCAAATTTATATTTCTTCATTTGATAGTGACTACTTTCAATTAGTGAATGAAAATGTTAAAATTATTCGTTATCGTGGAAAAAATAGTATTATTTGTGATTCTGAATATATTTTTCATAAATTTAACATAAAACCTAATTTATATGCGGATTATAAATCTTTAGTTGGTGATTCTGCTGATAACATCAAAGGAATTGTAGGAGTTGGTCCTAAAACTGCTACAAAAATTATTCGAAATTATGGTAGTATAGATGATATTTACCAAAAGATAGAACAAATCAAAGATATGAAAATAAAACAACTTCTTTTTGATAATCAAGAATTGGTGAGAAGAAATTATCAGTTAATCAAACTAGATTCAATTGCACCAATTCCTTTTGAAATGGAAGAATTGGTCTTAAATGATGAAAAATTAGTTACAATGAATATTATAAGAGCAATTAGTTAGAAATTGAATAATAAAAACGTCTATTTAAAGTGGTGTGGATCACTTTTATAATAGACGTTTTATTTATGATTTATAAAAATTTGTATAGATATGTTTTTCTTTTTTTGGTAATCCTAGCTGTTCTTTACCAAGGGCAATACTTTTGATTAAAAAGGCCATATTATTGCCAAGTACTCTCATTGTTTGAAGTCCCTCCTCATCTGCTAATACTTCATTTGGTGTATTACCATGAACTTGATTCCAATACTGACTAGAAACAATGGGCATATTTGAAATGGTAAAGTATTTATTTAAAATATCAAAAGTAGCACTACATCCTCCGCGTCTAGCAGACACAACGCATGCACCTACTTTCATAGTTTTATCAAAATGGGTTGAATAGAATAACCTATCTAAAAAGGATAATAAGGTACCATTTACAGAAGCATAGTATACTGGTGTACCTATTACAAGTCCATCACATTTTTCAAATTTTTTAGCTATCTCGTTTACACAATCGTGAAACACGCATTGATTTGTTTTGTAACAATGGCGACAAGCAATGCAACCACGAATGTTTTCTAATCCTATATGGATAATTTCAGTTTTTATTTCATTTTGTTCTAGTGATTTTGCTACTTCATTTAAAGCGGTAAAAGTACAGCCATCTTTATGAGGGCTACCATTAATAAGAATGACTTTCATCAATTGTTTCTCCTTTCTTTGTTGTTATAGTTTGTCGATGCTTTATTTTTTGCCAATTTATAAACCCATAGCAGTCGTTGACCAAAAAGGCTATAAAGCAAATTATCATCGGAAAATTAGAATTATCAGCTATGGTTGCTAAAATCCACAAAATAATAAGTACTACATCATTCATTCCATAGGCAATGCCATAGTATGGTGATCTAAGAAAAGTAAGAGTGGAGGCAAAAAAACTAGTTGCAATTGAAATGGTACTTATAAAAAGATGACTAGTATTAAAATATTTTAGGATAAAATAAAATCCGATTGTGACAATAAGTGTTAAAAATAGAATAATTATTAATGTTGTAAAACGAATAGTGGAAACTTTTATTTCATTTTTGCCTTTTTCATAAGGATTTTTGAACCATGATATTGTTGTAAGCAAAGCAATAGGGGCGGTCATGCCTACATATGTAATCATTTCCCCATAGTATTTATATTTAAAGGAAATAATCGAATAAAAGATAGCAAAAATAATTGTTAAAAACTGTCCTAAAGGATCTCCTTTAGCAATAAAAATTAAAGCCGTTACACCAATTAAAGAAGCAAATAATGTAATGATATTTTTGTTAGTAAAAAGGAGAAAACTGATTGAAATGATTATCAAAGAAATAATCCATATCATCCATTCAAGTTTAGTTAAAGTTTTAAAGGGATTTTGATAATTTTTCATATTGCCTCGTATCATTTATTAATAATTAAATTATAATAATAAACCTTTCAATTGTCAATTTATTAGAATTTTTATAAATATTTTTATATCTTTTTAGTAGAAAAAAACAATTTTTTTGTTATAATATAATAAAATCAAAAAAATAAGAAAGGAAATGCGATGAAACCAATTGTTTATTTTTCAAAAAAATTAACTGGTAATGAGTTAATAAAACTTTATAATAAATTAGGAATTAGGTTAAATGGAAATGTTGCGATTAAACTTCATTCAGGTGAACCTGGTAATCAAAATTTTTTGAAACCAGATTTCTTTAAACCGATTGTAAACGAATTAAAGGGTACTGTAATTGAATGTAATACCGCATATGATGGTGCTAGAAACACAACTGAAAAACATTTACAAACACTAAAAAATCATGGATGGACTGATTATTTTACTGTAGATTTATTAGATGCACAAGGACCAGATTTGGTTTTAGATATTCCTAAAGGAAGAATTATTCAAAAAAATTATGTTGGTAAAAATTTAACTAAATATGACTCAATGTTAGTTCTTTCTCATTTTAAAGGACATCCAATGGGAGGATATGGTGGAGCGTTAAAACAATTATCTATTGGCATTGCTTCTTCATATGGGAAGGCATATATTCATGGATGTGGCAATCCTGATGAAATTTGGACTGCGAATCATGATCATTTTCTAGAAGCAATGGCTGATGCCGCAAAAAGTATAGTTGATTATTTTGATGGAAAAATCGTTTATATGAATATTATGAAAAATATGTCTGTAGATTGTGATTGTTGTGCGGTTGCAGAAGACCCATGTATGGAAGATATTGGTATTTTAATTTCAACCGATCCAGTTGCAATTGATCAAGCATGCTTAGACTTAGTATATCAAGCAACTGATCCTGGCAAAAAACATTTAATAGAAAGAATAGAATCAAGGAATGGCGTTCATACGATTGAGGCTGCTTGTGAACTCGGTTATGGTAATAGAACATATGAATTGATTGATATTACTAATGAATAAAAATTCTCTTACTATAAAGAAAATGGCTTTAGCAGCTATTTTTCTAGTTTTTGGTTGGATATTACCATTGGTGACAGGAAGAATTCCTGAAATTGGTAATATGTTGTGTCCTATGCATATACCTGTGATGTTGTGTGGCTTTATTTTAGGACCTTGGTATGGACTTATAATTGGATTTATTACGCCACTTACAAGAGGCTTTATTTTTGGAATGCCAACATTTTATCCTACAGGAATTTCAATGGCTTTTGAACTTGCAACTTATGGATTGATAACGGGAATATTGTATGAATTATTATTGAAAAAAAGTAAAATCAAACATTTTGTTATACTATATTTTATTCTTATTTCATCAATGCTTGCTGGAAGAATAGTATGGGGAATAGCAAGAGTGTTATGTGGTTTATTTGATCATCATTTATTTACTTGGCGAATGTTTTTAATGGGAGGCTTTGTTACAGCTTGGCCAGGTATAATCATTCAACTCATAGTTATTCCTATTCTTTTAGAAGTTCTATTTCAAACAAAAATTTTAGAAAAGTTATCTGTCAATTATACAAATAAAAGTTTAAAACAAATCCTAAAAAAAGTTAAAGCCTTAATGAAAAAGCAAGATCAACTTGTCATTGTAATTGATGGGATGGCTGCAAGCGGGAAAACGACATTGGCTAATGAAATTGCCAAAAAATTGGATGCCAATATTATTCATACTGATGATTTCTACTTACCATCTCATTTAAGAACAGATGAAAGATTGAATCAATTGTGCTGTAATATTGATTATGAAAGACTTCAAAGTGAAGTACTAGAGCATATAAATGAGCATATCTTATATCATAAATTTGATTGTAAACAAATGCAACAAACAGAGGAATTCAGATTAGATTATAAAAAAATATTGATTATTGAGGGTGCTTATTCAATGCACCCGATATTAGGAAAATATTATGATTTATCTATTTATTTAAAAACTCCTTCTACTAAACAAGAAGAAAGAATTTTAAATAGAGATGGAATGACGCAATTGATAAAATTTAAAGAAAACTGGATACCTCTTGAAAGGCAATATTTTGATAAATATAGAATTGAAAAGCAAGCTGATATTGTTATTTATGAATAAAAATAAAAAAATTAGTAAAAAGTGGGATGATTTTACTAATTTTTTTATTTTTTATATAAAATTTACTATCATTTTTAAATAAATGATTAGACAAATTATGCTTTTTTTGATATAATTATCATATTGCATATATAAAAATATAAAAAAGAGATGTAGTGAAGAGATATTATGAAAAAAATTACGATTTTATTTAGAGGTATTCTAATTGGATTTGCTAGTATTGCTATTCCTGGACTATCTGCTAGTACAGTTGCAATTATTCTTTGCCTTTATTATCAGATGATTGATGCAATTAGTTCTATCTTTAAAAATTTTAAACAAAGTTTTACATTTTTATTTTTTCTTATTTTAGGTTATATTATTGGTGATATAATAGGTGCGAATATCATCAGTTTTATTTATGAAAAATATCCTTTAGCAATTATTTTGATGATATTAGGTTTTGTTATAGGATCATTACCTAAAATGGTTAAAGATTTGTTACCATATTTTAAAAAGGCATCAAATTGGTTACTTATTTTATTAGTTAGTATAGGCATTCTTAGTTTTACTTTTTTGGTCACCAAAGGGGAAGAAGTTGAATTAAGTGTCAATATGCCACTATCTGATTATATTATGTTAATGGTTGTAGGTTTAATTACAGCAGGAACTTTAGTGATTCCAGGAATGGATTTTGCAATTGTTTTATTGGCATTAGGGTATTACAATGCTTTCATTAAATTGTTAAGTGTATGGGAAGTATCGCATATTTTAGATAATTTGATTATCTTAGGAGTATATTTGATTAGTTATTGTATAGGTGTGTTTCTTCTTTCAAAATTAATAAAATCATTATTTAAAAAATATGAAATTAAAATGAAATTCGCAAGTTTGGCTTTTGTTGCGGTAAGCCCAATTGTTATTATCAAACAATGTATTCTCGAAAATGATTATTTTATCAGTCATAGTTTTCAAATTTCACAATGTATTATTGGGATAATTTTATTTTTAATTGCCATGGGTACAATCATGCTAATTTATCATTTAACCGATCCAAATGATACTAGGATTAAAGCAATGAAAAAAAGACATATGTTTAGATTTTTCTATACTATTATAAGTAGACTTCCAATCACCCTTTATTATTTATTTAAAATGAAACGTATTATAAAAAAGAATCTTTTAACTTTTGATGAAAGATATGAATTATGTATGAAAATTGTAAGAAAAATAAATAAAGCTGGCAATATTCATGTAAAAACTTTTGGACAGGAATATTTATCAAAGGAAGCTACCTTATATATTGTTAATCATCAAGGCAGATATGATGGAGTATGTGTTTTAACAGCCCTAATGAATTATCCTTGTACTATTATTGCCGATAAAAGCAGAATCATTCATCATTATTACATTGAAATGTTTCAAATGTTAAATGGTGAATTTATTGATAAAAGTGATATGAGAGCACAAGTAAAAATTATGCTAAACGTAGCTGAAAGAATAAAAAATGGTAGAAGTTTTATCGCCTTTATTGAAGGAAAATATGGAGATAATGGAAATCATTTGCAAGAATTCTATACTGGTGTGTTGCATCCAGCATACCATAGCAAATGTAAAATTACGCCAATTGTTTTATATGATAGTTATAAAGTATATTCTGTATCATCACTAAAAAAAATAGAGCCAGAGGCACATATTTTAAAACCCATTACTTATGATGAATACAAAGATATGCCTAAAAACGAATTATCTTCTTTATTAAAACAAAGAATGCAAGAAAAACTTGATCAAATAAGTGAAAGAAAGTTACAAGAATCTAGTCAATTATGTAATAATGAAAAATAGTCTATCAGCGGATAGACTATTTTTATTTTAATCATCTTGATTAGTTAATTCAAAGATAGCATTACCGATAGCTTCACAAAGTTTATTTTTTTCCATCATATATGCTTGCTTTATACATTGATAAATAGCGGTTGAATTACTACTACCATGTCCTTTAACAATTGTTTTTTTAGCACCTAATACTACTGCACCACCATAATTATTATAATCCATAAAATCTTTAATTGCCATAATATCTTTTTTTAAAAGAAGAGCTCCCATTTTGGTTTTTACATTTTTTTTAAAAGTTTGTTTCAAAAGTTTTAAAAGTTCTAAACATGCTCCTTCGGTTGATTTTAATAAAACATTACCACTAAAACCATCGCAGATAACTAAATCATATTTCCCACTTAATAAATCGCGACTTTCCATATTGCCAACAAAGTTAATAGTGTTTGTATTATTTAAAAGTTGATAGGCTTCTTTATGAAGTTGGTCACCTTTTTCCTCTTCCGTACCTATATTTAAAAGAGCAGCTTTAGGAGCAGAAATATTATAAGCTTTTTCTAGATATAAACTTCCCATAATAGCGAACTGTTGTAAATGAATAGGATCGCAATCTACATTTGCGCCACTATCACAAATGGCTACAAATCCTTTTTTCATTGTTGGTAGTAGTGGACAAAAAGCAGGGCGCTTAACACCTTTTATACGACCAATTTTTAAAACTGTTCCGGCAAGAAGTGCTCCAGTTGAACCTATACTAACCATTGCACCAATTTCTTCATCATTTTTTAGTAATTCAAACGCTTTTACTAAAGAACTTTCTTTTTTATGTTTGATTGCTTCGGTAGGTTTATCATCGCAAGTAATGACATCTTTTGCATCTAATATTGATAATCTATTGGCATCATAGGTGCGTGTATCAAGCTCTTTTTTTAAAATTGTTTCATCTCCAACTAAAATAATAGTCAAGTCAGATAGGGCATTAAGAGCTTGAATGGCTCCTTCAATATTTACTATTGGACTTTTATCACCACCGAAAGCGTCTACAATAATTTTAATCATATCATTTACCTCTTTTCGTAATATTTTACCATTAAATTTCATTTTAGTCAAGACTTGAACTTATGTATGTATATTGACAAACTTTCAATAAAATGATATGATATTACGCTGATAGCAAAAATGAATGAAGGGAGTAAAGATGTTAATACTATTTACAGATACAGATACTGATATGACACCTAGTCTTGCTAAAGAATATGGTTATCATTTAATTAGCATGCCATATATTATTGATGATAAAGTGATTTATCCATATGAGGATTTTGAAGAATTTAATTATAAAGAATTTTATGAAATGTTGAGAAAGGGAACGATACCAAAAACTTGTGCGGTTAGTCCTACTAAATATATTGAATATTTTGAACCTTTCTTTAGAAATGGTGATGATATTTTATATGTTCATTTTTCCACAAAATTAAGTGGAACTTTCAACGCTATGAATATAGCCATAGAAGAATTAAAAGAAAAGTATCCACAAAGAAAATTCTATACAATTGATACAAAAGGCATTACAATTTGTAGTTTAAATATATTAAAAGAAATAGGACAATTATACAAAGAGGGTAAAAATATTGACGAAATTTTAAAGTGGGCCGAAAATGAAGTGAATAAATTTGCTATTTATTTTTATGCAGATGATCTAAAGTTTTTTAAAAGAAGTGGACGTATTAGTAATTTTGCGGCAACGATGGGTACAATATTAGGCATTCATCCTATTATTTATATTGACTCAGAAGGTGTTATGAGTGCTATTTCTAAAGGAAAAGGTAAAATGGGAAGTTTGAAAAAACTTGCATCATATGTTGAAAAATTACAAGAAGATATAAAAAAATATCGTGTAATTATTGGCCATACAGATGCACCTAAAATGGCACAAATTTTAGGTGAGATGTTAAAAGAAAAATTTGGTGATGATTTAAATATTGAATATGTTATTGTTAATCCTACTGCTGGTGCTCATTGTGGACCTGATGGTGTTGGTGTGTGTTTTCATGCTATTCACAGATAGTAGATTAAAGAAATTTAAAAAATATAGTTTAAAATTATTTAAAATAAAAAATTTGCAATTTATCTAAAAAAGTAATATAATATTATTTATAGATAAAAGGGTTATCGCCAAGTGGTAAGGCAACAGGTTCTGACCCTGTCATTCGTAGGTTCGAATCCTACTAACCCTACCATATTTTACAGTCTAAAAGGCTATTTTGCCTTTAAAACCCTAAAAAACGTAAGTAATTTAGGGTTTTTTAGTTGTTAAACTTTTAAAAAGGTATAAAATAGAATTCACAATTGGAGCTATATTTTTACCTTTAATAAAAATTAAAATAATTAGAGAACATAAACAATTTGTTCTCTTTTTTATTAAATTATTTGAATAAAAAAAATAAGGATGATAAAATTTTATTAGAAGTTTAGTAGTATTAAAAATAAAAGAACAAAATAAAATTTTAGATATCAATAAGAAACTATATTATCCACAATTTTTAAACTAAAGTAAGAATAGAAGGAGGAAGGAATGAAAAGAATAGGGTTAATTTTCAGTTTATTTATAGTTTTAATGTGTAGTGGGTGTGGACCAATTTTAGAGCCACTAATAGAAGGAACGTATACATCTTATAATGAAGAAAAGAATGAAACGTTTAGTAAAGGGAAATTTACAATAAAAGAAATAACAAAAGAAGAATATGAAGAAGCTAAAGGAATAAATGTTTTTATTGATGGATATATTCCTCAAAAAGATGAAAAAAGATATTTATCCATAGAGTTGTATCTATATTCGGTAGAAACTGAACAATATGAAAAAGTAAAATTAATAGATGTAAAATATTCAACTGGCACAGGACATTGTTATTATGGAGAAGCCTATTTAGAGATAGGCGATAAAGTATACGAAGATAAGATGTTAATGGGATTTTATTACGATAATAAAAATTGTTTTAATACGCGTATTAGTATGGGACTATTTTACAATACAAATGATGAATTTAGTTCTGATTTTAAACTAGAAGAAGAGTGAATTTGATATTTGTATACAATGGTCAAAAAAGCAATTGAATTTAGAAGATGCAACAATAAAATAGGAAAGGAAAGATTAGAGAATAGAAGAATATAAATAATACATTCTCTTTTTTATTAAATTATTTGATAAAAAAACAATAATGATATAATTTTAATAGAAATTTAGCTGTTTAAATTATAAAAGACCATATAATATTTTAGACATCAATAAGAAAAGTATATTATCTACGATTTTTAAACTAAAGTAAGAATAAAAGGAGGGATAAAATATATGAAAGTAATTTTAAGAACAGGAAGATTCCTATGGATTTAAGTTTGTAAACAAAAAAGAATAATAGAGGAGGAAGATATGAAAAAGGTATTAGTGATAATTGGAATAGTTTTATGTTTATTTAGTATAACTTCTTGTAAACGAGAAATACAGGAGGTAAATGTATATAGATCTTATGATAGTACGCCTAGAAAAATCATTGACAAAGAAGAGATAGTTGAACTAGAGAAAATGATATTAAATCAAAAATACAAAAAAGATGATGAAAAAATTTATGAAAAAGAAAATTCAATTTATTGGTGGCTCTATTTTTTAGATGTAAATAATAAATTTATTGGTGATAGTAATCATTATGAAGTTCTAGAATCAGGTTATGTTTTTTATATAAAGTATGTCAATGACCAAGAAATAGTGTATGTATCAAAAAATAAAATAGATTATCAAAAATTTTTAAGAATAGTAGAATAGGTTTTGTTTTTAAAAAGGAGAGAAATTAATTATTTTATTCATAATAGGTTTATTTACTATTACTTACACGAAAGAGAAATTTAAAATAAAAACAGCTAGAGATAATTATGCAGAGGATACTGATTATTTTAATAGTAACATAGATCAAAATAGTGAGGAACAAATAAATTCTAATATCGAAATCAAGAAGAACATTCAGTTTGAATTGTTAGATTTTTTATGGTCTTGTTCTGGAAACGTAACGAAAACTAATGTATATACACCAAAGGGAACTCCAGTAGAAGCATTAATTAATAAAAAAGAATTATCTAATAGGCAGTATAATAAAAATAGAGATTTTCAAAGAGATAATTTTCCGAATGTTGTGGTTTTAGAAGAGCCTAGTAATCGATATAATTGTCATTCATATGCATGGTATAGTCAAGATACTGAAAATAATTTTGCTTGGATTCTTGATCTTAAAATTTTTTATGAAGACTATAGTAATGAAGTTGAAGCATAAAAAACTTTAAATAATTTATATGAAAAAACAATAGATGAAATTGTCAGTTTTTTTGAACCAGATGTATTATATGAACATCTTCGACGCATGAGAACACTTGAATTTAGATATCCTGATGATTTAAAGAATTCAATATCAACAGGTTTTTTTCAAAAATATTTTTCTAATGATATAGAAATGCAAGATAAATTAAGTCAATTACCAAGATACTAAATATGTAATTTATAAAAAACTAGCGAAGTAAGAAATTAGCATAATATAATCCTAATAATTCAAATTATAAAGGAAATAAGTAAAAATTAAATATTAATACTTGCATACTCTAGGATGTTTAAATTCCTAGAGTTTTATATTTTTATAGTTCCAAAATTGCCTAAATTTTAACCCATTTATTGAAATAAAGAAGTTTCTCAGCTAGGAGGCATTTTTATGACAAACAAACAAAAATCTAGAATAATTGAATTGAGAAAACAATGAAATTTATTATTATGATAAATTCATTATTCATATTTAATAAATTCCAATTTATTGGGATGTGCATTTGTATTAAACTATATCGTTCTTGTCATTGAAAATGAAGTCGTATTTTATCATAAGATAAGTACGATTTTTTATATTTTATATAAAGTTGATAAATATCTATATATTTTGTCAATTTTAGACTAGAATTAACTTCAAAAATCTTGGTGAAAAATTAAATGTAAAAATATATAAAATATCGTAGTTTTCTTTTTTTTATTGTTAAAATATGGTATAATGTTTGTATCAAGATTAGTTTAATGAAATTAGAGATGTATAATGAAGTGATTGAAGAGTATGTGGATAATTTATAGCAAATATTAAAAGAACTTCATCAAAATTTATATTTGATGTTAAAAGATATAGATGAAATATGGCAAAATGCAAAGGAATAAATTTATATTTTTTTAAAAGAAAACAAAAATTATACAAAATCTCAATTAAATTTGAAACAGTATTAAAACAATAAGTAGTTGAAAGAGGAGGAAATTATGAAATCATATGCATCAAATCCTGGAATGTTAAAATTTTCAAAGAAAAAATTTAAAGAAGTAGCTCTTCTATTAGACCCAACTAAAGCAAAATTCTTTTTAAAGAAAAAGAGTTGGATTAAAAAACAAATTGCTACTGGTGATATTCAACCAGCTATGGTTATCTCAATTGATCCTTTAGTTATCTCTTGTTATTCTGACGAACTAGATGCTGTCATTTTGCTTGAATTTCCTAAAGAATTAGCAGTAAAATATCAATTCAAGTTAAACGAACGTCTTGTAACTTGTAATTGGTATATGGCTAAAAATATGTTTGCTTATTCGGATGATTTAATTATTGGACCGAATTGTAGTGGTAATTGGCGTGATGTTTATCCATTGTTAGGATTATTTGTATGTAAAGATGAAAATGCTTATTATGAAAATACCAATCTGTTTAAAGATGAAGATTACGAGTATTTAATGAAATTGACAACATCATATTTAGAAAAAAAGCCTAATAGTTATCGTGATGGATTCTTTTTCTTGTATAATGATTTATAAAAAGAGGTGAATAAAAATGAATTATAAAAAAATAAGTCAAACATTATTAGATTTAGGGTATATTGATGATAGGAGATTGCTGTGCCATTCTAATGCAAATGTTGCAGAAACTAGAAACTATGGTGTCTTTATGAAAGTAACTAGTACTTATCAAGGTAATCTTCCACGCTTTATGATTTTATCAATCAAAGATGATAAACTTTATATTTCTTTTGCAAAAGCATTTGGTGGCTTTAAAGCTTATTATGCATTTATTGAATTATCTAAAATCCATTTTATCAATCATAAGATAATTAATCAATTAACAGATCAATATTATTTAATGGTTGATGCTGATGATGGTCAATATCCATTTTATATTAATGTGACGAAAAACAGGAAAGATGGGAAAGCTTTAGTTGATGCAATTATTGAATATCATAATCAATTAAATCAAGGAAACAAAGAATAATTATGTTTATAAATATTCAATTATTAAAAAAGGATAATTTAAATATTTTATTGTCATAGGACAAATATTGAATATTACTTTTGTCTATAAATTTACACTAAAAAATGGTATAATAATATAAAGATAATTAGGTTTTGTATAATTCCTATAGGGTTGCATATATCAATAGGTACTAAATATGAGAAAACTCTAAATAAGATAGAGAGATATATCAAAATTAAACGGAATAAGATAAATTTAATAGAGGTAATATTATATTAACTAAAAAAAGAAAAGGATTTATATTAAATTATTATAGTAGTTTATAGAATTGAAGAAATTATAAAGGAGAAACGAATATGCTAGATAAAATACCTAATGCAGAAGAGATGACTGCTTTAGTCGGTAAATCATTATTTGATATATGGAATAAACTGTGTATTTTAATTGATGAAAAGTATGACATGGAATGTTTATGGAACAAAGGTGGTAAAGTGTGGACTTATGAGTATAAATATCGTCGTGGCGGAAAAACGCTTTGTGCATTATATGCAAGGGAAAACTGTATAGGATTTATGATTATCTTAGGGAAAGATGAACAATTAAAATTTGATACAGATAGAAATAATTATTCAAAAGAAGTGCAAAAAGTCTATGATGAAACTAAAACCTATCACGACGGAAAATGGTTGATGTTTGAGCCAACAGATACAGCCTTATTTGATGATTTTGTTAAACTGTTGGGAATAAAAAGAAAACCCAACAGGAAGTAATGATTTTATATTTATTGATATAAATACAAATCTGAGGTTGTGCAGTAGATAAGTTCAAAATCTCTCAGACAGACAAAGTGATCTAGACGTGGTGGCGGTCGAAGACATCAAGCCATGACAGCGAAGCTGTCAAATGTCTGGTTCACTTTGTCTTTTGATTTTTAGAGAAATTTAATGAAAAATATATATTAATTAGACCTATTTCATTGAATTAATAGGATTTTAGGATAAAAAGTGGTATAATATGTTTGTTTATAAAAATATAACTTTTATGTTGTCTATAAGGGGTTGAATATATCCCTTCTTATGAATAACCAAAAAGTAGGTTAGTAAGATATATCAAAATATATTGACCAATGAGGATGATAAAAGAAGTGTAAATTAATGAGGAAAATAATGATATTCTTTTTATCATTATTTGGATTATGTTTAGTAGGTTGTGATACAAACATTATATCATTACCAAAAGAAATGCTTGATGATTTTGTAATTACTTTAACATTTGATTTTAATGGCTATTATGATTTGAAGACTGGAGTTTTAAAAAACGGATATTATGAATTAGATTGTAAATATGAAACAATTTTGTTATTTAGCGAAGATGAATTAAAGGAAACATAGGAATTATTCTTATTAGGATCGATAGATAGATGGCCAGAAAAATGACTGTTAGTGATGAACTAGTTGTACCTTTATATACTATAGGTATTTCCTTTATTGCAGAGGGTAATACTATTACTGTTGATTTTTACGGAGTATTCTCCATTCCTTTAGATGAATGGGAAGATAGTGTTAGATTAGGTAAATCATATTATAAGATTGTTAATGAATATATAAAATCTAGTGATGAATAGAAGTCTTTACTAGAAAACCAAAATGTATATGAGTAATCAGGACAAAGGTGGTAAAATACTAATATGTAAAAGGGAAATTAGATAAAAATATTGATTTAAAGAATAGTCTTTTTAATATAATAAAATAAAATTTGCACTTTATAAAAGTAATTTGTTACAAATAAACATTTTTTCTTCTTTACGTTGTTCATTTTACATATTTTATTTGATAAAATTGATGTGTAAAGTTCATAAAGGAGGAAAAAAGAATGAACACAGATAAAATTTTTGCAGAAGCGATTGCAAATGAATATTCAAAAAAGGAAACATCTAAAGTAATTGCCTTAAAGAAGTTAGATAATAAGGTTAAAACACCAGTGAATATTTTTACTTATACATTTGGTATTATTTCAGCACTTATATTAGGTTTAGGAATGTGCTTATGTATGAAGGTAATTGGTGATGGGTCTACACTTTGGTTTATATTTGGCATTATTATAGGCTTAATAGGAATTTTAGGTGCATCAACGAATTATTTTTTCTATAAAAAGTTGTTAAATAGCAGAAAAGAAAAATATGCTGGCGATATTATAGAATTAGCAAAAAGAATTAGCGAAGGAGATTAAATAAATTTATGGGCAGTAATTTGAATAAACACGAGAGCAAGTATTTTAATACTGCCCGTTATATGAATGAAGCGCTTATGCATTTATTAGAAACAAAGGAATATGCATACATAACAATCAAAGAAGTATGTGAAAAGGCTGGAGTAAATCGATCTACTTTTTATCTTCACTATGAATCAATGGATGATTTGTTAATTGAAAGTATGGAGAATATGTTTAAAGAATTAAAAAATAAGTATTCTTATGATTTGGAAATAGATGAAAAACTGAAAAGTGGGACATTAGAAGATTTAATGCTTTATACTCCCGAGTATTCCAAACCATATTTATCTTTTATAAAGGAAAATAAAAAGTCATTTATGGTTGCTCTTCAACATCAAGAGTTATTTAAAGTTGAGGATACATTTGGTAAATTGTATGAAGATATCTTTGAACCTATTATGTTAAAATTTGAAATTCCCGATGAAGAAAAGAAATACGTAATTAAATATTATATGAGTGGTATTCATGCAATTATAATTGAATGGATTAAAGGTGGTTGTGTAGAAGAAATAGAATTTATTGCCAATTTAATTGCAAAATATGTATATAAATAATTAGTTGGTTTATATGCAATCTATAGAAAAGATGAAAGAGAGCACAAATATGAACGGATATCTGTCAAGTAGATGTCAGTTTAATAATGTGTTCTTTTTTTATAAAACTTTTCAAAATAATCGGATAAAAAGCTGTCTTTTTTTATGATAAGGTGATAATGTTGAAAAATATCTCATAATTTGTTATAATATTTATGATAATTATAATAAAGGAGAAATGAAATGAGAAAGTTTTTTTACTTATGCATTATAACTTGCTTTTTATTATTTGTTTCTAGTTGTGAAACAACCAATAAGCTTGTTAGTGAATTAACAATAATTTCTGTAAATGATTTTCATGGTGCATTAGATGAGTCTGATGGTAAATATGGTGTAGCAAGACTTGCTAGTTCAATTTCAGCTGAAGAAAAAAATGCAGAGGCTTCTGTTTTGATATCAGCTGGTGATATGTTTCAAGGTACGGCTTTGTCAAATTATGATCATGGTAAAACTGTGATTGACATTATGAATAAGATGAAATTTGATGCAATGGTCATTGGCAACCATGAATTTGATTGGGGCTTTGAAGAAATATATCAATATGTTGATGGTAGTGATGAGAATGGTGAAGCAACTTTTCCTTTTTTAGGATGTAATATTATTGAAAAAAATACGGGTCAAAGACCTGAAGGAGTAGATGCATATCAAATTGTTAACCGTGGTGGTCTAAAAATCGCGATTGTTGGTTATATGGGAGAAGGTAACGAAAGCGATATTGCGGAAGCCATGATTGGGGATTATCAATTTGCTAATCCAATTCCTTATATTAAATCGACAATTTCTGATTTAAGGGTGAATCAAGGTGTTGATGTGGTGATTGTTTCAGGACATGAAGGAAATGATTCAAATCAGATGTTAGCATCGCTAGAAGGGGATGAGAGAGTAGATGCAATTATTAATGCACATACTCATTCAACTTATAGTGGAACGATTACTAGAACTGATGGAATAAAAATTCCTTATGTTCAAGCAGGTAGTGCTGGAGAAAAATTTGGATTAATTAAATTAAGTATTGATCAAGATACCAAACAAGTAACAGGAGGAACGGCAGAGGTTAAATACAATCTTTCTAAAACTGAAGATTCAACGATTAAGACAATTGTTTCTAATTTAAAAGAAGAAACTTTGCCTGTATTTGGACGGGTTATTGGCATTGCTAATGAATATGTTGATCGATATGGTGCGGCAGATTGGGCTGCCACAGCGTTAAAGGAATATGCAACAACCGATATTGCTGTCATTAATATTGGTGGAATTAGAGCACAAGCTTTTCCAATTGAACAGGGAACAAATATTACTGTTTCTAAGATATATGAAATTATGCCATTTGATAATGTTTTAAAAACAGTTGATTTGAAAGGATCAGACGTAAGAATTTTAGTCAATAAAAGCGATTTTGTTATGAGTAGTAATGTATATCAAGATCGTGCTACGGGACTAATTTATATTAATGGTGAAGTACTTGATAATGATAAAATGTATTCAGTAGCAACAATTGATTATATTTTTGATAAACCAGAAAATCCATTTTTAGGAGGAGAAAATATTTCTAATACTGGTATTTTATTTAGAGATATTTTAATTCAAACGGTAGAAAAAGATGGTACAATTATCATTCCAATAAGAGGTAAAAATGAGTAATAAAGTTGTTATTTTAAGTGATAGTACATGTGATTTAGGTGAAGATTTATTAAAAAAATATAATATTTTTGTAATACCTTTGCATGTTAATTTTGATAATGAATCCTATTTAGATGGGAAAGAAATTCAATTAGAAGATTTGTATAAAAAGGTAGAGGAAAAGAAAAAATTGCCAACTACATCGGCGGCATCATATGGTGAAATAAAAGACTTTTTCACAAAATATTTAGACGAAGGGTATGATATTGTATATACTGGAATTAGTTCTAAAATGTCAGCTACCTTTAATGTTGCATGTTCGGTTAGAGAAGATTTAGATAAGGAACGAATTTTTTTAGTTGATAGTGGCAATTTGTCAACAGGTATTGGTTTAGTTCTATTAAAAGCAGCTACTTTTCGTGATCAAGGATTTTCTGCTAAGGAGATAGCGGAAAAACTTGAAGAGATAGTACCTCGTGTTAAATCACAATTTGTTATAGATACGCTTGATTATCTTTACAAAGGGGGAAGATGTAGCAGTGTAGCTTATGTCTTTTCAAAAGTATTAAAGGTAAAACCTTTAATTGTTGTTAGAGAAAAGACAATGCAAGTAGGAGCAAAATTTATTGGTAGTATTACTAAAGCCCAAAAAGGAATGACCAATATATTTTTAAAGGATTTCCCGAATATTGATAAGGAGTTTGTTTTTATTACGCATACTTTATCATTTGATGGAGCGAATTATATTAAATCATTAATTTCTAATGTAAGTGGCGAAATTGAGAATTTGTATGAAACTGTTGCAGGATGCGTAATTGGTTCTCATTGTGGAAAAAATACAATTGGTATTTTATATATTATGAAAGATGAGATAGTCAAAAAACAAGAAAATGTTATATAATAGAAATATAATATTTAGATAGTAAAAGTACCATTAGATGATAAAATCTAATGGTATTATTTTTAGGAGGATAAATGAAACGTGTAGAGTTACTTGCCCCTGCAAAAGATTTATATACCGCAAAGGTAGCAATAGAAGCAGGTGCTAATGCGGTATATCTTGGTGGAAAAAACTTTGGTGCTAGATTTTTTGCAACTAATTTGGAAAATGAAGATTTAAAAGAGGCTGTACTATTTGCTCATACAAGAGGAGCAAAGGTTTATGTTACGGTAAATACTATAGTGTATCAATCCGAATGGAATCAACTGATTGAATATTTAGATTATTTATCAAAAATTGATGTTGATGCCATTATTGTACAAGATTTAGGTGTTCTTTATTATGTTAGAAGTAAATATCCTCATATGGAAGTTCATGCATCAACACAAATGAATATTTACAATGAAAGAGGATTAGAAATTTTAAACCAGTTAGGTGTAAAAAGAGTTGTTTTAGCAAGAGAAACTTCACTTGAGATGATAAAAAAGTTGAAAAATCAAGAGATTGAATTAGAAGTATTTGTTCATGGTGCCCTTTGCTTTTGTGCCTCTGGTAATTGTTTGATGAGTTATGCTATTGGTAATAGAAGTGGCAATAGGGGAAAATGTGCTCAACCTTGTCGCAAAACCTATACATTATATGAAAACCAAACAAAAATTTCAGCTAATGCCGCTTTGATGTCTATGAAAGATCTTTGTACGATTCAAGAGATAGATAAATTGATAGAAGCTGGAATTACTTCTTTTAAAATTGAAGGAAGAATGAAAAGTGCTGAATATGTTTATACCACGGTAAAAGCGTATAAAAAAGCAATAGATGCTTATTATGATAAAATACCAATGATGCATATAGATGATGAAGTGCTGAAAATGAAAATGGTTTTTAATCGACAATTTACAAAGGGTTATCTTTTGAATGAAAAGAATAGTTTATTCACTAATATCGATCATGTAAATCATCAGGGTATTGTCATTGGCAAAATTATTAGATGTGATTCCAAAAAAATCGAAATCAAATTATCATCAGATTTGACAAAACAGGATGCTCTTCGAATCAATACACCTAGTGGTATTGGTTTTTATGTACAGAAGATGTTTGTTGATGGTGTGGAAAGAACCAATGCTAGGGCTAATGAAATAGTAAAAATTCCAATTGGAGTAAAAAATGCTTTAGGAAAAGAAGTTTTAAAAACCAAATCAGCTGATTTAAGTGTCGAAGTGAAAAAATTTATGTTAAAGGAACAGATTAAAATTCCCCTTTATGGCAAATTTTATTTGAAAATTGGTCAGCAAGCAAAACTTATCGTTACAGATAATAAAAATACTGTTGAAGTAGTTACCGATAGCGTGTTAAATCATTATAGTAATCATCCTCAAAATGATATTTTTTACATTAATAGTCTGAATAAATTAGGTGATACCCCCTTTTATTTTGCAAATATATCTATTGATACGGATCAAAAAGCTTTTATAAGTTTAAAGGAGTTAAATCATTTGCGAAAAAAAGCTATCCATGATTTAATTGAAAAAAGAAATAGCAAAGGAGTAGCACAGTATCATCCTTTCATAGTAGAACAAAACAAATATTTTAAATTTGCTCCAACCTTTGAAGCAATTGTTCATACAGAAAAACAATATCAAATATGTAAAAAATATGGTATTCAAACAATTTATACGGATTATCCATCTTCGATGATGACGGTTTCTCGTTTTTTGCTCAAAAATCAAAGGAATCATATGATTCATAATGTAGGACATATTGAAAAAAATAATGTTGCTTCACCTTATTTTAATATTGTGAATAAACAAGCAATTGAATGTATTAAAAATTTAGGTATTAGTAAAATTTATTTATCATATGAATTAGATTTGACACAAATAAAATTATTGGATTTGAATAAAGTTGAAGCAAATATTGGAATTCCTATTTATGGAAAGATGGATATGATGGTGTTTAAGCATTGTATGATTGCTAAAGCCAAAGGCTACATTAAGAAATCTTGTCAACAGTGTTGGAATAATATGTATGATTTAGAAGATGAATATCATAATAAATTTAGACTTTTTCCCAATCCTACAGATGATTGTACTTTGCGATTGATCAATGATAAGCCTATTGATTTGATAAATCAAATTGACTTATTTAAAAAAGAAGGGATTAATCTTTACTTATTGACATTTACTACCGAAAATTGTGATGAAACAGAAAAAATTCTAAAAAGATTGAAATTAAAGCGGGATAGCTAAAAAGTATAGGAAATTTTTAATAAACTATTTATTTCACTTGAATTGTAAAATAAAAAGACTATTTGAAATTACTTTATTAAGAAATTGAATAAAGAACAAATAGTCTTTTTTATTAGAATGTTGTATTGATTAATCAACATCAAGAGCATCGAGACCCTTTTTGGATAATATTTTCTGATGCTTTTTTTCTTTGAAGAAAAGCATTGATAAAAAGGCAAGTATCATTAAAATGGCTGAATAAATATAAAGGAGTTTTAAACTAGATTCGCTTTTGTACATAATAATGCCAACTAAGATAGGAGTAATTGTTTGTGCTACCATTGAAATTGTATAATAATAGCCAGTATATTTCCCAATATTATTTCTAGATGACATTTCTACCATCATTGGATAGGAATTGGCATTAATCAAAGCCCAACCAGCTCCACATAGGGCTATACAAATATAAATGGGGATAACGCTAAATGGTAATTGATTATTATTTTTTTCAATCAATTGATGATATTCTTCGTTAAATACGCCATTGAAAAAGAAATATAAAAGTATAATTACAAATCCAATTGCTAGGGCAGCTATTCCAATTAAAACAGTATTTTTACGACCGATTTTAGAAGGCAAATTTGCTGCTAAAAGAAAAGTAAGAATTGATGAAATGGTCAAAATAATCACAATTGTTGAAGCAATACCTTCATCTCCTAAAATTTTTTTACAAAATAAACTATTAAAAGTTTCAATAGCATTAAAAGACATAAACCAAAGCAGAACTCCAATCAGTAATACAATAAAATTTTTCTTATCCGCTTTACTTAAAGGTTTATTTTCGGATACTTCACCAAGTGTTTCACTTAATTTTTCCCCATATTCGATATCTTCTTGATTTTCTTTTAACAGTTTATTTTCATTAATTTTAAATATCAATAATAGCATGGCAAGAATCATAAAAAAACTAGCTATACAAAAAGCAAGGATAGCGTTGCCTTTATTTGTTGGCTCCCAATTTGTAATACTAGAATCTTTGGCTATTTTTAGAAAAAGTGCTAAACCGCCTGCTAAAATAGCACCGAGATAACCTACAAAGTTGATTATTCCATTAGCTTTAGAGCGAAGAGGTTTAGGAGTCACATCGGGCATCAGTGCTACAGCAGGATTGCGATACATATTCATAATAATTAAAATAACAGCCATCATAATGATAACGCCTAATAAAGATTCAATATAGAACATAATTGCAATGAGTGGGAAAAAAAGCGCAGATAAAATCATTCCAATAACGATATAAGGCATTCTTTTCCCATATTTGCAATTGGTTTTATCAGATAAACTACCAAAAAGAGGAAGCATAAAAATAGCCAATGCATTATCACCAGCCATAATAATACCAATAATAAATTCATTGCTTTCACCATATTTTTTTCTAAGTAAGTAATCTAAAAATAAAGGACAATAATTATTATACATTTGCCAAAGCATTAAAATAGAAAAAAAAGCGCATCCAATATATAAGGTGTTTTTTGTATTTAATTTTAAAGTTTTATTATTTTCAATTGATTGATTTGATTCCATATCATACTCCTATTTTTCATTGATATATTTTATAGTATATCAAAAAAAGAATTTTTTTGCAAAAGAAAAAATCAAATTGCTTTGATTTCTTCTTTTTTAGTTATAAATAGATGTTTAATAGTGTAAGAAGTTACAAAAATAAAAATAAGACAACAACCCATTTCTGAAATTGGATATGCCCACCATATGGCATCATCATTTTTCGTTATTATTTTTAAAATTAGTGCTGTTGGTATTAAAATAACTGCTTGACGTAGGATACTCATGAGAGTTGATTTATAGCCATGACCGATAGCTTGAAACATTGATGATATAATAATCGAAATCGCAGCGGGAATAAAACAAAGACTAATAATACGAAAAGCCCTAATAGCTAGATTAGAAATATCACCTAACTGAAAAGAAGCAGTAATTATTTCAGAACCAAATTGAAAAATCAATAAACCTACGGTCATAATAATGAAAGAGGTGAGCATAGATAGTTGGAAGGTTTTAAGAAATCTTTCTTTTTCCTTAGCACCATAGTTATAGCCCATAATAGGCATCGCTCCTTGTGTCAAACCAAATACGGGCATAAAAATGAACGATTGAACTTTAAAATATGTACCAAGAATTGTTACACCATTAGATGATAAAATTCGGTTTAAAATAATTGTTGTAATGGCATTAATAGAATTCATAATGGCTACTGCAAGTCCAACATTAAAAATATCTCGAATAATTATTTTTTCTATTTTATACTCTTCTATCAATGGATTATGTGAAAATTAATTTTTTTAATCATTTTGTTTAATTTATTCAATAAAATAGTTTATAATAACCATG
>ENA-OPCN01000192-OPCN01000192.1-human-gut-metagenome-genome-assembly--contig:-NODE-192-length-59175-cov-7.011705_pt1 | contig 59175 bp, 54 predicted proteins | sample MGYA00241567_ERZ501485 | MGnify/ENA primary metagenome ERZ501485 (study PRJEB25962, sample SAMEA2042579) | human gut metagenome | biome: human gut; feature: human-associated habitat; material: faeces...
GCGCCACCGGGATACGACCTTTCTCGCCGTAGGGCTTGTAGGTCTGGAGATATTCACCGCCGAAGCTCCATGTGTTCGCATTACCTTTGAATATCGAGTAGTACACTCCGAGAGAGTAACCGCAATCGCGGGAGTTGCCGGTATAGAAACCGTCCACCATATCCGCCTTAACCTCGACCGCAGACATTCCGGGAAGGCATCGCTGGGCCATTGCCTGCCCCGTGAACAGGGCAAGCATGGCAGCGAAGATTATCATCGCTTTTCTCATAGTTTACTGAATTGAAAGTTCGTCAATAACATTGGCTCTCACAATATCATCGTTCTCCACGACAAAGGACTGATGGCGACCTCCTTCTTTCTCAGCTACCTCGATAACAAGCTGCTTGTCGTCGGGAATGGTGAATTTCTCCAACGCGAACACTGTTCTTTCAGAGGATTTGCCGTGTACCACCGTCACATAGTTCTGGGCGCGGAGCGGCTCCAACACCTGCTCCTGCATAGCGGTACGTTTGATAACCTTTTTATCGACAATCTTGAACGATACATAATCTATGTCAAAGGCTATGTTTGAGGTGTTCTTGATTTCAGTGTGGAAATAGAGCAATCCGTTGTTTGTGTAGATTGATTTCAACAGGAACTGCACTCCGAAGCGTTTGCTGCCTATATGCTTTATCTCGCGCTTGTTCTGCTTGTGGATTGATTTCATAATCAGCTTTACAAGCATAGGACTTTCGCTGCCGAGGCGTTCAAGATAGATTTCCTGCGCATTGTTGGGACGGTTGACAGCCTCACCATCATGGATGAAGTCTGTCATCTCGATGCTCAACAACAGCGGCTCTTTGGCAAATTTCACATTGAATGAAAAGTAGTTGCCATCTTCGGTGATAACCGAGAGATTGGTTTCGGTCTTGAACGACTTGAAAGCGGATTTGACACGCAGCACATTTTTTGCACCGTCAGCAAGTCCGGCAACGAGGTTCTCATTACCGAGGTCAACATACACTATTTCAGAGGGGAAGATAATGTGAGTTGTTTTGTCATACGCCACCTCTAAGGCATGAGGCGGTATCATTCGGTCGAAGCCGACCTTTCGGGTCAAGCCCTCGAACTTGTCGCCGTCGGTGTAGTTTGCGCCGTACACGTTCATGTTGTGTTCGGTCACTGTTTCGGTGTCCGGCGACACGTTGACATCGGTGTTATTGGTCACTTTGCCTTTTGCAAAGGCGGTGGTGGCCATGCCGATTACGGCAATAGCGGAAATGATAAATGTTTTCAATCTCATTTTAATTCTGGATTAGTGGTTTCTATTATATTGTTATAAATCTTCGGGTTGGTGGAGCATAACGCGGTATCCGGCTTTGAGGTGGACTTTGACAGTCCGCAGTTTCTTTGTCAGATATTGCGACACCCCATTGATAAGTCCTCTGCCGACATCGGACGCTATCTGCGCCCCGGTGTTGGTGGAGATGTTGATTGAACTGCCCATCGTGCTACCCATATTGGCACCGATCTCGTGCAGCGCGTCACTCTCCATTGACTGTGGAATATTGATGCCCTCCTGACCGTCGGAGTCATAGACCTGCAACTCCACCTCATATATAGAGCCTTCACACTCCACCGAGGTGATCTCGATTTCCAACCGCTCTCCTTGGACGCGGGCCGAGCCGGTAATGGTGGTGTTGCGCGGTATCAGACGGCTGCCGACCCACATAGGCTCAGTAGTACGGAGCTTCACACTCTCGCCGTCAACCACGCTCTGATTACCAGCCACGACAGCGGCGATGGTGTTCTTTGCGGTTGTCGGCTTGCAGCCCACCGAGGTGTTGAAGGCTCTTGAAGAAGTCGCAGACAGCGAGGAAACAACATTACGGTTGACTTGCGCCACGGGCTGAACATTCCGCTTGCCTTTTTCTTCCTGCGGTTTAGGAGTTTGGTAGTTTCCGGCGTTACCGTTACCCATATATTGCGCTGCAAGTTGATACGAGCGTTCAAGCATCTCCATCTGGTCAGGTTGCTGCGCCTGTTGTTGTGCCATAGCGTTCTGCGCTTCAAGCTCATCAATGCGGGCCTGCAACTCCGCCATATTAGCCGATTCATTGTTTTCCGGGATATAAAAGTCATTAAGCGAGGCTTGGACTTCTTGATATACCTGTGCGGATGTCTCTATTGCCGATGGTTGGGCAACAGTATCGGGCGATTGGCTTGACAATGTATCAAGTGTGGCTACCGTAGCCTGTTGTTGCGCACGCTCTTTTGCCACCTCTGCCGCCGCATATTCCTCCGCTTTACTCTTGATACCGTCATTCTCGCCTTCGGGTATCTCGGTGTTGAAAGCGTCGCCGACCTTGCCGTCCTCCTTGTTTAGCGATGAATACAGAAGCCAGAGTATCACGACGCCGCATAGTATAGCAGCCGGCATGACTATCAGGTATTTCATCATTTTTTGCCGTTCAGCCTGCGATTTGGGCTGAAACAGCGCGTTAATCCTCGCTTTCAATTCCTGCATCGTCATAGGCCGGGAGTGTTAAGGGTTTGACATTGTTGTCTGTATCGGGCAGTTCCAATGTGCGGAGATGCTCTATCTCCACTGTCTGACGGGAGTGTCCGAGGCCGAGGCGGTAGCAGGCGTGACCGAACACGAAGAAGGCGATCAGCACAAACGCCGAGAGAAGCACGGCCACCACCGTGAGCCGCTGGTTAGGGGGAAGGTCGTCGCACGCCGCCTTTATCTTGGCGGTCAGCCTTCCTTTGGGATTGCGCCACACCTTATATATTAGTGCGGCAATGGGATTTTTTCTATTTTTCATCGTTTGGTTGTAATTATATCTTTGTTCTCAAGGATGGTGAAACCTTCTATGATAAATCCATTCGGATTGTCGTCGGAGCGCGACACGTTGGAAAGCCGGCAAAGCGTCAGCAGCGTGCGCTGGGTTACATTGCTCTCGCGGATTATCATCTGGCGCGCGTAGGTCTTGGCTGTGTACGGGTAATTGTTGAAATCGCACACCACGCTGTCCACCTGCACCACCTGATTGATGTTTCCTGCGATTATGCGGTTGTAGTAACCTTTCTCCGAGAAATCGGTGTAATAATTGTAGGCCGACTTGTCCGAGAGGATGAGCGCACGGTTGATGTTATGCTCTATTGCCGATTTGTCGGGCGAAAGGTTGAAGAACAGCTCGTGGAAGCGTCGGACGTGCTCACGCGCCTCGGCCGGGCGGTTTTGCTCCATATCCTGCGACAAGGCGAGCATAAGGCTCTTGCCATTGTCAAGCACATAGATCTTCTCCCTTTGTTTCTCGGCGAAGTTGAAAGCCGTAACCAGAGCCACCGACACGATCACGGCACACATCGCCACGAACACAATACCGAAAAGTCTTATCTGTCGGAAGGAGGTTTCGATGTTTTTAAGTGATTTGAACTCCATTTGAATATTGTTTGAATTGCGTTAGAATGTCATTTTAGCAATTTGCCTGCACGACCGGCCACATTTCCGGCGACCGCCCCGCTCACGCTTGCCGCGCCTGACCCTACCTGCATTGCAGTATTGTTGACCGCACGGTTATAGTTGCCCGCGCCTCCGGCTTGGATTATCCAGCCCGCTACCGTGGGTATCGTGAAATATCCGATAATGCCGATTATCATAAACACTATGTAGCAAGTATTTGAGCCGTCGAGGTTTGCGTTGGGATTGTTGGTCAGTTCCGAAATGTCGTTCTGCAACATCAGCACTTGGATTTTAGCGAGTATCGTGCTGAATAAGTCCGCGACCGGAAGCCATAGATATGTCTGGATGTACCTTTGGATCCACATCGTGAGTGTTGATTTGAAGCCATCCCATACGGAAAGGGCGAAGGCAATGGGGCCGAGTATGGCGAGGACAATCAGAAAGAATGTCCTTATGGTGTCGATTGTCAGTGAAGCCGCCTGAAAGAGCATCTCCAGCAGTTCACGAAAGAAATTCTGAATGGCTTTCTTCACCTTATACATTCCGCGCTCGATATACATTCCGGCGGCGGTGCCTATCTCGGTCACACCAAGTTCATCAATCTGCCTGTCAAACTCGGCATCATCGACAAGGTAGGCGGTGGAAGGGTCGTTCATCATCTTCTCGTATTCCAGACGGTCTTTCTCCTCACGGTATTTCTGCATGTCGAGGGTCTGACCCTCCAGCATACCCGCAGTACCTTGTACGATGGGCGACATAACCGAGTTGATTGTGCCGAGGACGATTGTCGGGAAGAACATTATGCAGATACCTATCACGAACGGACGGAACAGCGGGAACACATCAATCGGCTCTGCGGCGGCCAGCGACCTCCATACACGGTATGCGACATAGAACAGCGCGCCCAATCCGGCTATCGCCTGCGCCACCCCCGCCATATCGGAACATAGCGGCATCATCTCATCATAGAGGGAGCGCAGTATGGTGTGCAGGTTGTTGAAATCTATTGAGCAAAGCATGGGCATCACCAATATTTTTCAGAGCCATCGCCATAGAGAGCCACGACACGCTGGGTATCGGCCTTCTTCTTGGCGCGGAGATACGACACGGAGATGTTCTTGTTGGTGTAGTAGGCGGTGAGGTTTTTCAGACGCTTCATCTCCTTGTAGCAATCATCAACCACGTCCATGCGGTCTTTGTCGGTCATTGACAGCGTGGTTATGTTCACTACCTGCTTCAAGTCGCCTAACACGCCGTTTGCCTCTTCGAGTATCCGGGTATAGCCGGAGGCGATCGCCGACAGTTCAGCCGAGGTAAAGTTCGGATCGGTGAGCATCTTCTGAAAATTGTTGACATAGTAGCCGGAAATGTTGCCGAGCATCAGGATTGTCTGCTGTACCTTGCGGGCATCGCGCACGAGGTTGTTGACCGACTGCAAGGCATCGTAGTATTTCTTGGCCTGTTGGTAGATTTTCACCGTTTCCTGAAAATTCTTTACCATGTGCGTGGCCGTCTGCGACTCCTGAACGAGTGATTTGGAGTTATTTACGATGCTTTGGGCTATGTTTGACGGGTCTATTACCGTCCATTGGGCTTTTGCCCTGCCCGTGCCAATCATAAGGCAAAGGGCTATCAGTGGAATTATGAATTTCAGTTGTTTCATTTATTTTTTGAGTGGATTTTGTGGTGTTGTCTTTTATCTGATCTTGTGGGCCATGCCCACGATTATACGGGAGAGTATTGAGAAAAGCCAAATGGCGATGGCAAGGAGGACCGCGAGGATTATTCCGACACCTGACATTGTTTTTGTTAGAATTATGGATATTTTCATACATTTCTTTTCTCGTTGGCTAATTGTTTGATTGCGGCCTCAATGTCGCCGCCGAGCATACGGGCGCGATCGAGCACCCTGATTTTCTCCGTTTCCTCGGTGGTGTAGCAGAGGTATTCCTCCGGCGACACCTCCGTGGCATAGACAGCCGACTGCGTTCCGCCCAGCCCGATCCATACCTCTTTGTAGAGGCGGTTGGGATTATTCGCCATGTTGATTGAGAGTATCTGCGCCTTTTCCTTATCGGTAAGGCCGAGCAATTCCTGTATCTGGTCAAACCTGTTCATATACTTGCGCTGGTCGAGCAAAATCTTGCAGTCCGAGTTGTTGATGATTGTTTCCTTGACAATAGGTGACGAAATGATGTCGTCAACCTCCTGCGTCACAACCACCGCCTCGCCGAAATACTTTCGGACGGTCTTGAACATATAGCGCAGATATTCAGCCATATTTGCGGTTGACAGAGCCTTCCATGCTTCCTCACATATAAGCATCTTGCGGACACCTTTCAGGCGGCGCATCTTGTTGATGAAAGCCTCCATGATGATAATCGTCACAACGGGGAACAGGTCTTTATTGTCGCGGATAGCGTCAATCTCGAACACCACGAAGCGTTTGTTGAGCAGGTCGATGTTTTCCTTTGAGTTGAGCAGGAAATCGAATCGTCCGCCGTGGTAATACTGGCGCAGCGTTGTCAAGAAATTGTCTATGTCGAAGTCCTGTTTGTAGATGGGTATCGGGCGGTTTGCCATTTCAGAGCGGTAATCATCGCGCATGAACTCGTAGAACGAATTGAAGCATGGCACTATATCGCGGTTTTTAGCCATCTTGTCAAGGAACATCGAGAGAGCCGAGCCTAACTCGCCGCTTTCGGTCTTTGTCACACGGTCGTCCTCCGACTTCCACAGCGTCAGTAGCAGCGTCTTGATGCTGTCTTTCTTTTCTACATCGAAGACCCCGTCGTCCGTAAAAAATGGATTAAATGAGATTGGGCTATCTTCGGTATATGTGAAGTAGATGCCATCATTGCCATGAGTCTTATTATGAATCAGATTGCACAACCCTTCGTAGGAATTGCCGGTGTCAATCAGCAGCACATGGGTACCTTGCTCATAATACTGCCTTACAAGATGGTTGGTGAAAAACGACTTTCCGCTACCTGACGGTCCCAGAATGAACTTATTGCGGTTGGTGGTGATACCTCTTTTCATCGGCTCGTCGCTTATATCCAAGTGGATAGGCTTACCTGTAAGGCGGTCAACCATTTTGATACCGAAGGGCGAGAGGCTACTGCCGTAGTTTGTTTCTGCGGTGAAAAAACATACCGCAGGCTCAATGAAGGTATAGAAACTTTCCTCAGCAGGGAAATCAGCCTCGTTGCCGGGCATCGCCGCCCAGAACAGTGTCGGGCAGTCGATGGTGTTGTGGCGCGGCATACACCCCATAGTGGCGAGCTGTCCTCCCACATCATTCTTGATCCGGCGCAGTTCCTCGGCATCGTCGCTCCACGCAATGATGTTGCAATGGCAGCGCACAGAGGTCAGACCGTATGAGTGAGCCTCGTTGAGATACCTATCAATCCATTCTTTGTTGATCGCGTTTGAGCGGCTGTACTTTGAAAGACTGTTCATATTTCGGGCTGTCTTTTCAAAGCGGGTCAGATTCTCGTCATGGTCGTCAATCAGCACATACTGGTTGTAGATGTGGTTGCATGGGAGTAACAGCCCAACGGGAGAGGCAAAACTCAATCTGCAATCAGATCTATCCGTTGATAATCGTTCATATCGGTTGTCGGTGCTGACCTTGCCGGGCAAGTCTTCGGTATCTGACAGCGTGTGCAGACACAACATCTTGTCGCCAATCCGCATCTCCTTTGCCGAGAGGTCTATATCTTCAAGACAGTTTACATTGCCCATTGAAAGAGCCATATACTTCTCGATGATACCCGATGAATTGTCAGTGCCGACAATTTCATCATCGCTCAATCGGCGCAGCTTGATGTATCCTGTATCGTTGATTATGCGCTCGAACTGTTCCACGGACTCCATGAATTTGACAATCATCTCGTGGTTAAGCTCCTTCGGAGTGATACGCCCACGGCAGAGGGTGGAGAAATTACTTTGCTGGCGCATACGCTCCTTTGTGGTCTTTGTCAGAAAGAGGTAGCATTTGTGAGCCAGATACGGACGCTCATTAAAATGGCGTTCAAAACTCCTATCCAAAAATGACAGGTCATCTTTCTGAAGTTCCGGCTTGTAACTCTCGCTGACAAACCAGTCCTGCTTATGCACCACCGAGAAATGCGGCAATACCTTTATCGCCTTGCTCCATGCCGAGTGCATCGCCTCATACTCCTGCGAGGTTACGGTGAACAGTTCCGGGAGGCTTACCTCAAAGGCCACGGTGATGTCCGCGTCCTTTGAGATGATGCAACCGTGTTCCACGGCAAGCAGCGGCAGCTTGCTTTCGAGTGTGGTCGCTTTTAACGTGTTTCTCATTTTCTTCCTTTTATCAGTCGGTTAAGGCGCAGACGGTTGATGATGTAGCGTGGATGATATTTCACCGCCGCAAGTTTCATCAGTCCGTATTGACCGTACTTGGCATTGAGGTGGAAGGTGAGCCAGACAAGGATTGAGGTGACCGTTATGCCAAAGCCTATGCAGAACCACTGCGAGATGCCGATAACATACATGATGACAAACACCACGAACATACCGAGCAGACCTCCGGCGAAGATGAACAGATACTGAGCCTTCAATCCCTTGTACTCTACCGACCTTCCAATGCCTTTGTTAATTGAATACTCAGCCATTAGAGGAAGAATGAGCGGAGAATTGTAGCGGCAACGATAAGGAAGATGCACGCACCGAACCACGACGCGGCGGTCTTGCTGGTGTCGGGATCGCCCGATGACCACTTTGAATAGACCTTGATGCCGCCGATGAGTCCGACCACCGCGCCGATGGCGTACACCAATTTCGTCCCTGGGTCGAAATACGAACTCACCATAGAGGTGGCCTCGTTGATACCCGCCATGCCGTTGCCGGCAGCGGCGGCGCGGAGTCCGCCGAGAACCCCCGTCAGCAGTGCGAGGGTGAGACGGATTTTGAGAGTTGAGAACTTGTTGCTGAGATTGTTAAAGATTTTTTTCATGTCTTTGTTTCGTTTTTTTGAAGTATGGGAAGCCCCATGCCGCTCCGGGATGGAGCAGCCCACGCTTCGAGTTGATAAAATTTGTTTAGGTGTCCTTGTGGACGTGGATTTAGTGGAAGCTGACCGCTATTTCAGCAAATCAGCCGGATTGAAATCTTCGAGTTTCTCGGCAATTTCAATGGTAGTTTTACGATGGGTGATTTTTACAGGACGCTTGCTCGTTTTGCCGGTAAACTCCATTCTGGTACTTTCTCGGCAGCATCTCATAACACCTTCCATTATTGCAGGATCGTCGGAAAAAATGTCCATAAGATTGGTGTCTGCCAATTCAACCAGCACTCTTCCGGCTTGAGCCTTTTCTTCCGGTGTAGAATCAGGATTGGATGCAATTTCCATAGATTTTTCTATGTCCTCAATTGAATTGCCGTTGGCTGACGGTGCTGATACCATGTCAGGCTCTACATCTTCAATACGCACATCGTTGAAAGAATCTTTCTCCTCCTCTTTAGTCATGCGGGAGAATTTCTTAACGGTAGTGTTTTCGACCTCATTGGCATCATTTTCGATTTCCTCCTTGGTCGGAGTATCCTCCGGGTTGACAAACTCCACGTCTTTTAGACGGGCATCGCCTTCAAGACGGTCAAGCACTTGATAAAGTCGTTCAGCCTTCTTCTCGATTTTGTCAATGAGTTCATCGAAGTCCTCCATCCTTGTCTTGCTTTTCCCTGCCAGTGATTTTGGTGGCTCCTGTTCGACCGGTATGTCTGATTCATTTACAGGGGTCGTTCCTTTATCCTCAGATGTTTTCGGCTTCTTGTCCCTGTCGTGCAAAAGATAACAGATAAGGCCCACATTGCTCAGAGCTATCGAGCCGAGTAGAAATATAGATAAACCTGTCATGCTGCCTACTTATCAATTGGGTGGATTCCTCGGTTGAGGTGCTCATTCAGAATCTCGATACAGTCACTTCGGAATTCCTTGAAATGTTCCTCTATCAGATTGTTTACAAACGAGCGGACAGTCATAACGGGATTATCCACACTGCCTGTCACCAACTTGATTTTGTAAATCAATTCGGGACTGATGTTCACCGCTTTCGAAAAAGTGATACCCCGTGACAATGGCTTTGAAAGAAAACGAGCCTTGTAACTTTCTACACTCATAGCGATACTGTTTTTTCTCCCTCAAAGGAGAGTTCGTTGATTACATCCCTGTTTTCAACCAGATGATTGATAAGGATATTAGTTACATACGCTCCGATAGTCAGTCCCTCCACATCATAGAGGGCGATAAGTTTGGATAGTTTGTTAACCAACTCTCGCGGGACAAATATTCCCTTTCGAGCTCCGACATTGGACGGGGTCAGATAATCTGATACGTAGGCCGTCAGTCTTTTGTTGTCAGGGGGGACGGTTGCCTCCTGTCCACACACCTTATTGCAGGTGCGCAGATCGCAGAATTTTGTCTTGTGCATAAATTTTCAAGTTAGAATTTTGATGGTATTTTTTCTGAAATTCCTTGGATAAGTGGCAGGATTTGCCGAAGATGGCCGGCAAGGACAGCATCAATGTATGAAGCCATATTTGGAGTGATGCCCAACAGTCCGAAGATGCTTTGTATCATGTCGCGGTATTCAGTCCGAACCACTACAGGTTTTCCAAATTGATTGACCTGCCCGAAGCTGTTGCCCAGATATGTCCTTACAAATTCGGATTCATCCTCAGTGAGATTGAAACTTGCAATTTTTGTTTCCAACGCATCCTTACCGGAGGGGGCGCGTAGCTGCGACGGATTAGCCGGCTTGGATTTCTTATCCTGCGCCTTCTCTTTTGGTGGTTTCTCCGGCTGGAAGGATTCATTCGCCGTATGATAGGACGGCACCGCCGATTCTCTGAAAGACTCAATGAATTGCGAGGCGTCAAAGTCGGTTATTATCTTTCGTGCCATACGCTAAACTTTAATAACCTTCCTTATTTCGGCAATCAGTTCTTCAAGGTTACTCCCTTTAAGCAGACGCTTGTCAGGCGGGAGCAATGTGGACCGGAATAAGCCGGAATTCCCTTTCTCCTTGCCATCTTTCTCGAATTTGTTGCTTTTAACAAGGACGGTATCAAGAGATGACAATCCGAGCGTTGAGATATAGCCGTCGATGATTTCGCAAAGGGCTGACTTCTCGCGGGAATTTACCTTGTTCCACACTAAGTGCATATCCTTGATGCTGCTCTGCCCGGTAGTCACCATTTTGTTATGGACATTATTGGCGAAAGAGATTGAAGATGCCATCTCTCCGGTTTCTGTCGTAATCGGCACGAAGATATAGTCCATGTTCGCAATCAGAGTGACGATTGACTGATTGTTGATTGTGCCCGTGATGTCGAAGAAAACCACTTGGGGCGTTTCGTGGGATTTTAGGTAGTTCCCTACCATAGTCATTGCCTGATCCGGGGAAGTCAGTAGTATCTCGTATGGTCTCTTGCGAAATTTTGAGTAGAACCTGTGCATTGACTTCTTCAAAGAGGGATTTTCTTCGCAGACCAGAAGGTCATGCGTGCGGTAGATGTTGAGCGTGTGCTGTGAGCTGTCGCAATCAACCGCCAGAACTTCGACTCCCTCATTGTAGTGGAGATAACTCGCCACGAGGGTAGTCAGAGTCGACTTGCCTACACCACCTTTTTGGGTGGCGAAGGCGACATAGATGGGGTCGCTCATAATAAAACAAAGGGTTAATGGGTGGATAAATGGGTGGTGCAATTTCACCATTTGCCTCCGGCTTGATAGCCATGTCCGGATAGCAGACTCCCTTTATGGGAGTGTGGAAGCACATTGCGTAGGTTTCGCCTTTTTACACACCTAAACTTTTAGGCTACCCCTCGGACTGTGCTTGATAACGCATCATTCGTATGTACGTATGTATCTATGTACCTATGTATGTAAGTATCTACATATAGATGTATGTATCATCGTACACTCATATATACGTTTGTATGTATAGACGCAGAATTTGAATGTTTCATCTGTATGTACGTATGTTTATATGTACGTTTGTAGAGATGTATGTACCTATGAACTGATTTTCACATCATCCGTATGTATGTACGCATATAAGTATCTTTGTACGTTCATACGAATACGGTCTGATTTTTCAGCCTTTCGGCACGGTTCAGCATCTCTGCGTCTTCGATAGTCTAACGATGGTAATCCTCAAAAAGATTTCTGATTATCAGTGATTTCCCGATATTTCCCATTCTTTTCCCAACATTTCCCAACTTTCTTTTTCAACGAACACAAAATCACTGATTAAGTTGTTATGGAGGTATCATACGGTGATTACGGCCAGTGCCGTGAAAGAATACCTCCAATCCCTATGTGGATATGCCACACATATATTTATATGGTGCGACAATGTCTGGATTTGAGTTAATCGTTGCCAAGCATCCCCATTAGTTTACTTATTAGGTTTTTTGATGTTCATTGGAACATTGCAAGGTATGTTTCGGGGCACTCATAAATGAGATTGTGCCCCGAAACCCTTGCCATGTGCATGGAGCCTTGCGATTACTCCAAAGTCGTAATCGCCATAACGAAACCTGCGGTCGGCAGTTCCGGCCAACACACTAAATCCATTTTTTTATGAAACAAAACTTCAATCAGGGCGGACGACCGCCCAAGCTCAATCCTGCGGCTTACCGCTATGTAGTGCGGTTTGACGCGGCGGAGAATGCCGTCTTCCTCTCTATGTTTGAGAAGTCCGGCGCAACCAACAAAGCCGCCTTTATCAAGAATGTGCTTCTCGGCAAGCCGTTCAAGGTGTTCGTGGTCGATGAGAATACCCGCGTGTTCATTGACAGGCTGTCTGCCTTCAACGCACAGTACCGAACAATCGGCGTGGAGTATGACGAGGTGGTAAGGATGCTCCGCCAGAATTTCAATGAGAAAAAAGCGATGAAGGCTCTCTACAATCTGGAGAAGATTACCGTCGAGCTTGTCAAACTCAACCGCGAGATTGTCGCCCTCGCCAAAGATTTCGATGCCCGATGGTCGCAAAAATCTCTTTAGGCAGCTCTCTTTACGGCGCTCTGGTCTATAACGGGGAGAAGGTGAACAAGGAGATGGGACGGCTCCTTGACACCAACAAGATCTTCAATGACGGTTCAGGCTCATTGGACATTCACCGTGCCTTCGAGGATTTCAAGACGTGGATCCCCGCCAACACTAAGGCGGAGAAGACGATGATGCACATATCGCTCAATCCGCACCCCGACGACCGCCTGAGCGATGTGGAGTATTCGGAACTTGCCCGCGAGTATATGGAGAAGATGGGCTTCGGCGATATGCCTTTCTTGATTTTCAAGCACGAGGACATCGACCGCCACCATATACACATAGTGGCGTTGAGGGTAAAGCCCGACGGCACTGTCATATCCGACCGCAACAATTTCTACAAAAGCAAAGAGATATGCCGCGAGCTTGAGAGGAAGTACAATCTCCGTCCGGCGGAGCGTCAGAAGATAACGCCCGATATGCCGATAAGTAAGATAGACCCGTCGGGCGACATCAAGCGACAAGTCGCCAATACTGTGAAAATGGTGGGTATGCGCTACAAGTTTCAGAGCATCGGGGAGTATAACGCCATTCTGTCCTTATATAATGTGAGGTGTGAGCAGACCGACGGACGGGTCAACGGTAGGGAGTATCACGGTCTTGTCTATTTCGTCACGGATGACAGCGGCAACACCATCGCCTCGCCGTTCAAAGCATCGCGCCTCGGCAAGTTCGCCAGCCGCACGGCCATAGACGCACGCTTCGAGAGAGCAAAGGACAAAATAGACATCAGCCCCACAAAACAGGTGGTTTCGGAAGTCATGGCACAATCCTCCGGCAAGGATGATTTCATTGCCAAACTCAAAGAGAGGAATATTGACCTTGTTCTGCGGTACACCGCCGAAGGGCGAGTCTATGGGGCGACTTTCATCGACCACAACACGAGGATGGTGCTCAACGGTTCCCGTTTGGGCAAGGAGTTCTCTGCCAATGCACTTGAAACGTGGTTCAATAATCCGGAGGAAAGACCAATGCCATTACTGCCGGATGTTCAGCAGCCGGAGAATGACACTTCCCGGCAATCGCAACAGAACAGCGAGCACCATACATCCGATAACTCCGACACACCGCCGCATCAGCAATCTTCCTCTCATTCGCAAAATTCGCAGAGCCGGCAGCCGCATAGCCACACCAATGACTATGACAGCACTCCCTCTATTCCCGGTCTTGACCTGTTCCAAGTCGGTCCCGGCTTCAACGCCGAGGAAGAGACCTTCTACCGCGAGATGCAGCGACGCAAGAAGAAAAAGCGTCGCGGTCCCAAACTTTAATTATTCACTTCAAAAATTTCTACAATTATGAGTCAACAAGAGGATGACCTCCGGGCCTTGTCTAAGATCATGGACCTGCTCCGTGGTCTTAGCATAATTCTGGTGGTCGCAAATATCTATTGGTTCTGCCATGACCTCATCGGCAACTGGCAGTTCGACCCGCAGACAATGAAGATACTCCGCAACCTCAACAACGGGGGCGGACTGTTCAGCTCCCCGTGGAGTTCAAAATGGTGGACGCTCCTGTTCCTCGGCCTCTCATGCTTCGGCACAAAGGGCGTGAAGAACGATAAAATCCAATGGATCCATATCTGGATTTTCCTGTCAACGGGAACGGCTTTGTTTTTCTTGAACTGGTGGATGCCGGGTATCGGCTGGCATCTGTGCTATATATTCACCACCGTAATAGGCTACATACTGATGCTTATCGGCGGTGTGTATATGAGCCGTATGCTGAAGAACAACATGATGGATGACCGTTTCAACGAGGAGAACGAGTCGTTCATGCAGGAGACCAAACTGATGGAGAACGAGTATTCCGTAAACCTCCCCACACGCTTCTACTACAAAAAGCGGTGGAACAAAGGGTACATAAACGTGGTGAATCCTTTCCGCGCCTCCATCGTGCTTGGCACTCCCGGCTCCGGCAAGTCATACGCCATCATCAACAATTTCATAAAGCAGCAGATTGAAAAGGGCTTCGGACTCTACCTTTACGATTACAAATACCCCGACTTGACGCTGATTGCCTACAACCACATGCAGAACAATCAGCAGGGTTACGGCAAGACACCTCCGTCGTTCTATGTAATCAACTTTGACAATCCGGAACACTCCCACCGTTGCAATCCGATACACCCTGATTTCATGTCTGATATTGCCGATGCTTACGAATCGGCATATACAATAATGATGAATCTTAACCGCACATGGATCCAGAAACAGGGTGATTTCTTCGTGGAGTCACCGATTGTGCTTTTCGCGGCTATAATCTGGTACTTGAAACTGTTTGAGAACGGAAGATACTGCACCTTTCCCCACGCCATAGAGTTCCTTTGCCGCCGTTACGAGCATATATTCCCAATCCTCACAAGCTACCCCGAACTGGAGAATTATCTCTCACCGTTCATCGACGCTTGGCAGGGAGGGGCGGCGGAGCAGTTGGCGGGACAGATTGCCTCGGCAAAAATACCTTTGTCAAGGATGATTTCACCGCAGCTCTATTGGGTAATGACTGGCGATGATTTCACACTTGACATCAATAATCCAAAAGAGCCGAAAATCCTTTGTGTAGGAAACAACCCCGACCGTCAGAATATCTACGGAGCGGCACTCGGACTTTACAATTCCCGAATCGTGAAACTGATTAACAAGAAAGGGATGTTGAAGTCAGGCGTTATCATAGATGAATTACCGACCATATACTTCAAGGGGCTGGATAATCTAATTGCCACTGCGAGAAGCAACAAGGTTGCCGTGTGCCTCGGCTTTCAGGACTTCTCGCAGTTGAAGCGTGACTACGGCGACAAGGAGGCCGCCGTGGTTATGAACACCGTCGGCAACATCTTCTCCGGACAGGTTGTCGGGGAGACAGCCAAGACACTCTCGGAGCGTTTCGGCAAGGTTCTCCAGAAGCGTCAGTCAATCTCAATCAACCGTCAGGACGTGAGCCACTCTTTCAATACACAGATGGATTCCCTTATCCCGGCCAGCAAGATTTCGACATTGACGCAGGGTATGTTTGTCGGAGCTGTCAGTGACAATTTCGATGAGCGGATAGAGCAAAAGATATTCCATGCCGAGATTGTGGTGGACAACAAGAAGGTGGCCGCTGAAACAAGAGCGTATCAACCAATCCCGATATTGACGGATTTCAAAGATGATTCATCTGACAAGGCTAAGATGAAAGCCATAATCCAGAAGAATTATAATAAAGTCAAGCAAGATGTCAAGGATATAGTAGAGCGTGAATTAGCGCGTATAGCCGCAGATCCCGAACTCAGAAAACTCTTGCAGATGAAACCATAGAATGTGTAAAGCCCTGCCATCGGTTGTTTTCGATGACAGGGCTTAGCTATATGATAGTGGATTTAGTGCGGTGGATTAGTGGTCGGACATGCTTTCTTCAGGCATAGATATGTGTCTATTGAGCTTTTTCAGTAGCCCGTTGATGAAATATGCCTTATCGGATTTGCTACGCAGCTCCATTTCGTTGCGCTTCTTATAGATATAATTGTCAGTCATCTCAACACCAAATGCTTTTGCCAGTGTCATTGCAATATCCTTTACGGAGGTATCCTCACCGAAACATTGAGCGACCTTAAAGGCATATGCAAGTTCGATCAAAGCCACTTTCTTCTCTTGCCAGCGAATCTCAATATTTGATATTATATCTTCGTCGGGTACTATTGTCATATCCATGCTTTTCACATTCGATATGGTTTCACGTATAAAGTGAAGTGCTTTGGTTATGAATGATGCCAACGCTACATTGACATTATTACGGCCTGCCTCACTTTGGAGGTGGGTTATTTCAATTTCAGCGACAAGAAGTGCGTGTATTACATATGCCTTTTTCCAGCTTAAGTGGCACAACTCTACGATACGTATCACGAAATCGCGATACAGAATGTGCAGGTTCGTTTCATCGCCAGCGGTCAGCTGGCGATAGAATTCGGTCTCGGTTAAAGAGAATACATCCATTGTGTATTTATGTATAGTTAAAAAATCGAGGCCGTGCGTCGTGCCCGGCGCATATATAAATGAAAACATGGCAGTAATTGTTTTTGTAATCGATATGGACTACCTTAAAAATCAGCCTTAAAAGTGTTACATTTCCACCAAAAAGTGTTACCTTTGTAGTCTAAAATAGGTAACACTAAAATTTTATAATGTTCCATTATTTTTATTAAAGCATTGAACATAAGAAATATACAAGTGTTACCCGTTTTCCAAATAAATAACAAAATACGATTTTTTTCGTTTGGTGACAAAAAAATGAATGATAACAGTGATAATCAGCATAAGTCAGGGCTTTTGAAAGTCTTGATTTATTGCGCGACGCAAGATGAACTTGACTTGATGAAGTCAACTCTCCCGATTATTGACGGGTTCTGGGACGGCTTTACTGATATGGCAAAAGCCAAGGAGGCCATCGCCAGTGGTGAATATGGAATCATCATCGCCGATTTTACCTCAAAAAATCCCAATGGTCGCGATTTGCTGTTGGCAGCAAACGCTCTGTCAACTCAAATAAAGTCGATATGTGTGTCGTGGAGGACAAGGATTGATGTGGTATCAAGAATGTGGAACATTGATAACGGCTTCTATTTCACATACAAGGGTGAGGAAACTGATGCAATGACTGTGGCATTATACTCAATGTTTACTGAAAGCACACATATAAAGTGGTTCAACCATATGCAGGGTGAATTTAATGCGATGCGTGAGAAAGTGGGGCGAGAAAAGACTCAGACTGTGCTTTTGAATGGAAGTGTGGGTACAGGTAAATTCACACTTGCCCAAATAGCCCATATACGAAGCCCGCGACGAAACGCCCGATTTGTTTTCGCCAACTGCTCCTCCATCATACCGCATGTAGTTAGGAAATGGACGGCGTTGGAAAAATCCCACTTTCTAAGAATACTTCGCTCTATGGTGGAGGAAGCACAAGGTGGCACACTATATTTCCATGAAATCAATATGCTTGACACGGAGGCGTTGGAGCTTATTGCCGGGTATTTTAGCGATGATTTGAAGGTGAATACAGAAAACAGCAAATTCAATGGCATTATAATTTGCTCATCTTCTACGGATCTCGTTGAGATGACCGCCGCACATATATGCCCGCCACAGCTTCTGAAAATTCTCCATAAGAATGTAATCCGAGTTCCATCCCTTGTAGATTACAGCGATAATCTTGAACTATTGGCTATCGACATGTTAAAGAACTACTGCATCTCGCAGAACATAGAGCCGAAGGTTTTCTCAAAGTCCGCATTGAGGATTATTACAGACCATGTCTGGACCCGTAATCTGAGGGAACTGTTTGACGTTATTAAACACGCTGTGTTTATTACAAAAGGCAAACGTATTTCGGATGATGCTATTGTAATGAAGCCCATTGTGAGTGAACGAGACAGCAAGACAGATAAGTTTCGGAAAGTTAAACAAGCACTCAGAGATGCCGAAGGGAAGAAACGGAAAGCGGCAAAAGCTCTTGAAATTGCACCCAAAACGCTTTACGCATGGATGAAGGAAATGGGTATTCCGTATGACTACAAATAACAAAACCGCACACAATGGCCACAGATGTGGCATTATGTGCGGTTTCGGTATTATAGTTTTGGTCCGGCTCGGAAAGATGTCTGCGGAGCATACCCACCAAAACGTTCATAATTGTGGCGATAACGGTTGGGGTCGTCATAATTATTAGCCGGCTCTGCTACCATTGACTCTTTATTATTGTTGTCGGGGGCATCAATAGTATTTGTCGCGGCTTGCTTATTCTCAACTCCGTCAGCTTCCTCATGTTTAGGGGCGATTTCGGCTTGAATCTTTCGGTCGAGGGCGGCGAGGTCGGATTTGAGTTGCTTCAGCTCGTCCTCCTTGCCCCACTTCTTCGACATTATTCCTTCGAGGGTCGGAACATCGGCTTTGAGCTTGGCGGTGCGTTCCTCGTACTGGGCGATTATGCCGGGGATTTTCTCCAGAGCATTGACGAAGTTCATGCAGGCGGCATGGGTGTCAGACATGGCGATATAGCCGTTGTTGAACTTGTATTTGTAGTTGCCTTCGACAACGAAGCGGTTCTGGACTTTCTCCCTGCCGTCAACAAGGGCACGTTCCGAGATAATGGCAATCGGGAAGCCATAGACCTCGCCGATACGCTGGTACATTCCGTGTGTGTCCACTCGTTGCGCCAGACCTTGCAGGTGTACGCCCATGTTCTTCTCATCGGTGAGCTTGCAGTCGTCAAGCGAGAGATTGTTGAGCGGGTTGCCCTCCTTGTCGCGCTGCACTACTTTTGAGTATTTCTCCCAATCGGCCTTCATCAGCCCGATTGTCGCCTCGTTGTTGGCAATGTCGTGGGTGATGGTCTGCAACCTGAACTCGGCATCGCCGCGCCCTTTGTTGAACGACTTTCGTTCACTCTCCAACGCGGCAATTCTCTTTTCAAGTTTCGCCTTGTCGAGAAGGTCTGTATTGCCGGAAAGGATAGCCATATACTCCGAGAAGTTCATCCCCGATTTCTCGTCCATGCCTCCCTCATCTATGGTTCGCGCTCCCAATGCTCCGCTTTTGAGCTGGTCGATGAATGTCGCCTTGCAATGCAGAAGGTTGAACTTGTAGGAGTCCAGCGACTTCTCCACAGCATATATTATCACATCCACCTTATTGTCAGCGTATAACTTGGCAATCTCGTTGCCGGCTCTTATCGCTCTGCCATCCCTCTGAGTAAGGTCAGATGGACGCCACGGTGTATCAAGATGATGAATGCAAACCGCTCTCTTTTGGGCATTTACGCCAGTACCTAACATAGAGGTCGAGCCGAAAAGCACACGCACATCGCCGTCATTCATCGCCTGTATCACAGCCTTTCTCGCACGCTCTGTCTTACACTCCTGAATGAATCGGATTTCATGAGCCGGAATGCCATAATCCTCAATCAGCTTCCGCTTGATTTCAGAGTAAACATTCCACTCTCCGGGGCGATAAGTCCCCAAATCACTGAACACAAACTGTGTGCCTTTCTGAACGTCATACTTACGGTAATACTCGGCAATCATCTTGGCACAGTGGCTCGCTTTGTTGTTCGGATCATCCTCATAAGAGGGGTCAACCATACGCATATCCAATGCCATCTTTCGGGCATAGTCCGTGGCGATGAGCATCTTCGCTTTTTCCTCAGTGTCCGAGAGGGGCGCACGACCGAGAATTTTTGCATCACCGGTCTTGGCGAAGTCCATCAGCTTCTGTATAAAAGCCTCTTGGTCCGGTGTCGGAGGAATATTGTGCAGTATCTCGTTCTTCATCGGACGGTCAACGCCTACATCCTCGGCGGTTCTATAATCGGTAATCTCGTTATAGAAGGCCGCCAACTCCGGCACCTTGATAAAGTACCTGAAACGCTCCTTTGCGACTATGCTATTGGTGACATTAAACTCATAATCAGTCGTTTTCTTTGCGAAGATAGCCGCCCATGCGTCAAAGCACCGAATCTCCTGCCTTTCAAGTTCTTTCGGACGAAGATACTTGAACAGCAAGTACAACTCCGTGAGAGAATTGGAGATAGTTGTGCCGCTGAGAAAGGTAGCACCCAAATCCTTGCCAGTACGCTCTTGGATTGTGCGGATTGCGTAGAGAAGATTGAGGGCACGTTGAGAGCCTTCCGAATTGCCTAATCCAGCCACACGGTCATGCCGGGTGTTGAACATAAGATTCTTGAACTGATGCGACTCGTCCACGAAGATATGGTCTATACCCATCTGCTTGAAATCTACCATGTCATCTTTCTTTTCCTCCATCTGGTGCTGGATAGTTGCGATTTTGGCGGTCAGGTTTTCCTTGCGCTTGATAAGTCCTTTCAGCATACCGCGGGATATGTCCTTCCCTTGCTGCTCCAACACCCTTAAATTCTCCACAACGGTATCAAGCTCCGCCTGAAGAATCTGCTGCTGCATCTCCGGCGACTGCGGTATCTTGCCGAACTGGTCGTGTGACATTATCACGCAGTCATAGTCATTATTGCGGATATTGTTGAAGAAAGCGACACGGTTCTCCGCCTTGAAACTCTTTTCATCGGCGAACAATATCCGTGCATTTGGATACGCAGTCTGGTAGGTCATGGCAATCTCGGCGACATTGGCTTTCAGTCCTATAATCATCGGCTTATGAGCCAATCCCAATCGCTTCATCTCATGCGCTGCCATACACATTATCAGCGTTTTACCGGTACCCACCTCGTGGTCTGCAATTCCACCGCCATTTTGCAAAAGCATCCAAACACAATCTTTTTGTGACTGGTAAATGGAGTTTACGCCATACCTATCGCCCAGCATCTTCATGTTGAGGTCGGGGAAAGTCTGGTGTGAGCCGTCATACTTCGGGCGCACGAAACAGTTGAACTTGCGATTATAAAGGTCAACAAGCCTCTCCTTGAACTCCGGGCTTTGAGCCTCCAACCATTCAGAGAATCCATTGCGTATCTCGTCAATCTTGGTATTTGCGAGTTGAATAGCCTCACTGTCCGGCACCTTGATGTCGTTGCCGTTGTCATCCTTGCCGATTGACTTCTTTATATCCGGCACGGTATTGTGCAGGGCGTGCTTCAAGAGGTTCATTCCGTCGTATGTGCGGTAATAGCCACGCACGCAGAATTCCTCCCATATCTTCATGTTGCCACGGTCAGCCTTTGCCGAATACTCGTCCATTGACGAAGAATATGCTATCGTCACGTTAGTACCATAGAGGTGGCTCATATATGCGGAGTATATTCCGGTCGGTATCCAACGCTCACCAAAGTTGAAGTCAAGTTCATCAAAAGTGATCTTCCTCGGAGTAGCGTCCTGCAAGGCTTTGAGCGAGTCCTGCGCCATTTCGATGTATGGCTCGATGCCGTCATATCCGGGAAAGCCCTTGATGCGGTCATTCTCTCGGTCAATCCATGCCTGAATGTCCTCGGCTTTCTTGACAACATTGCCGGCGATGAAGCGGTCGGCAATCTCATAGTTATCAACCAGCGGATTATAATATATATGGTCTCCGAGGCTCTCAATGAGCTTTCCCTCACCCATATCAACAAGGCTTCGCATATATTCCAAGTTGACGACACCGTATTTATTGAGCGATGCTGATAGAGCTTCCATAGGTGTATCGACTGATGTTACCTCATCAACGGCAAAGGCTACAGGGTGGTCGAAGATGTCTGCCTTGACAAACATTCCGTTCTCGCCACGCTCCAGTGCCAATGCGTCACGACCGTTTGCATCCATTAGGATAAACTTGGCGTTCTGCTTCTCGTTGAGGTTGCCATACTTGTCCACGAACTCATCATAGTATTGGTTGAGGTGTTCGCGGAGATGTTCGCTTGCTTCGTGTGTCTCAGCCTCATAGTGGTACAGTTGCTGATACGTTTCCGAGAGGGTGATATACAGCATTGCCCGTTTCTCCTGTTCTGATTTGAGAGCGAGAGGCGTGAATAATGCTCCGTACTTTTTGACCTCCGAGAGAAAACCGACCTGACCTTTATCGACAACCATAGAGCCATTTTTGTGGAAGAACTGTATATCCTCCGAGAAAGGACGGGGCGACATATCGGGCTTATCTTCCGATGCAGCCACATTGGACTTAGGTATAGCGAAACCTTCGGTACGGGTAATTTCGATACCGACTTCCGCATCCTGCTTTTTCTGTTCTGCCGCTTGCCTTGCCGCTTCACGTTCCGCGAGTTGGCGGTGAGCGATACTCATCATCGTTTCATAGAAACCGTTGATGGGCGGATTGTCATCCCAGTTGAGAGAACCGTAAAACTCCAGCTCCTTATCAGTAAGTTGCCGGAATTTTGACTGTACCTTTGGAGAAATATCCACCGTTGGCTTGCGCTCAACTTTCGGCTTGTCCTCATTCTTCGGCTGTGCCGTTTGGCGTGGCTGACGCTGTGGTTTGCCGATTGGTTCCAACTCTCCGAAAAGATTGTAGGCGAACAGTCGCGGGTCCGGATTGTCATTGTAATCGGGACTACCGTCGGTTTCAATCTCTTTGGTGGGTTCCTTTGGCGCGGAGGTGGGTTCCGGCTCAGATTGAACAGGCGCAGGTTTTACCTCCGGTTTTTGTTGCGGAGTTATCACCTCGGTAGGCTTAAATTCCTCCCGCTGCTTCTGCTTTGGATCTTCAAGTTGCTCACAGATTGCCACACGTTGCCCGGCTCTTACCAGTTTGGGCAGATAGGTGTCGAGGGCATGATGCGGAAATCCAGCCAACTCTATAGATCCGGCTTTGCCGTTCATCCGTCGGGTAAGGTTAATGCCCAAAATCTCCGAAGACTTCACAGCATCCTCACCCATGCACTCGTAGAAGTCGCCGACACGGAAAAGAAGGATTGCATCGGGGTGACGCTTCTTCATCTCGGTGTACTGCCTCATTATCGGAGTCTCCGATATTTTATTGGTCTGTGTAGATTGTACAGGCTTGATGGATTCGGGCGTGGGCGATTTTATACCCTGCGAATTATACAACTCCTTGTTAAGACGCAGTTTCAGCGACTCGTCAAGAGCCAGACAAATATCTCTTGCGATGCCATCGACACCGCCGCTGTGCTTATATATAAGAGCGGGCTTGCCGTATGGGTCTGTGCCTACACTCGCGTCAGTGCAAATCACATTCTGCGGAAATGCGGCGAAATACTTGTTGGTGGGAGCCTTGCTGTCACGGTCAACAACCGACTGCACGAAAAATTCCTCATCAGCCGACAAAGCGGTTTTCCCGCTATGCTTCTGTAGAATAATCAGGTCACTGCCCGTATCAGTCCCGGCATTGTCGGAGAAAGTGTTGTTCGGCAACCTTAATGCCGTCACCAAATCGGCACGTTTTACCAACTCCGCACGGACAAACGGCGATGCGGAGTTCATCACACCCTGCGATGTGATAAAGGCGACTAATCCTCCCTCGCGCACAGAGTCAAGTGCTTTCAGAAAGAAATAATTGTGAATAGCCTTTGTCGATTGTCGGTAAGCCAGTTCCTTGCTCGTGGCATAGATAGGGTCCGGAACGGCGAAGTCGCCGAAAGGGATATTGGAACAAGCCACATCAAAGTAGCCTTTGTAATCCGGCTCAATCCTCTCAAAGCCTTCAATTCTGACCTCCGAATTTGGATGCAGCGCAGCAAGGATTTTGCCCGTAAGCAAATCCTTCTCAAACGCCATAGCCTTCGCATTGGGATAATCTCGCATGAACGAGTCAACGAAAACTCCCTGCCCGGCACTCGGCTCCAGATACTTCCTGACCTCAATTCCGTTGGCTTTGAGTGTATCAAAGATCGCATCAACAACCGGCGAAGGAGTATAAAACGCCGTTAGCACCGAGGTTTTCAGCGAGTCCATGTAGCGTGCAAACTCCCTGTCATCTTTGGAATACTCGCGGATAAGCTGACGCAGTTCCACCGTCGGGGCAAACAGCTCAATGTCAGATTTACTCCACTTTGCCGCATCCATAAGGCTGTCGGCATCATTGAGGATACATTTCAGTCCACCGAACCCGGCATACCGGCCCAGCACCTCACGCTCCTGAGCGTCCGGTGCCCTGCGCTCAACACCGAGGCGTAAGGCTAACCTTATCGCCTCGATGTTGTCGCGCATCGTCTGCAAACGGTTAAAACTCATAGCCGTCCAGAATTTCAGTAATCATGCCTAACAGCTCATCAAGCATAGGTTGGTGAGTGTCACGATTTAAGAAATCTCCATTGACATCATATCTGTCGAGTAAATCGTGAATTTTCGGCAATGTCAATAGATGTAAGGAAAAGTCCGGCCAGTATTCCGGCGGTAGGTTGTTCCATAAATTTTCCTCAACCATATTATATACTATGTCATAGCGCGACACATAAAGACCGTCGAGAAGCGTGCGCATAGCCATCTCATGTGCATACGTATTTGTGCGTCCTTCAAGTTTAAGTCTTATAAGGGTACCATAGGCGGCATCGGCGCGGTCATTGATAAATTTCTCGTTGGTATATTGAGGAAACCAATGCTCTCGGAGGTGGTCGAGCAGATAGAACCGGAAAAAATCCAGTTCCATTGAGTTTTCGTTTTGTTTCATTGTAATCGGATTTCTTGGCGAGCCAAGTGGCAAGCCGGTGAAGAGAAGTCCCGGCATCCAATCCAAATACCGAAGGGTGTGTGTTTCAACAGTATGTAAAAAGGACACCGGGATCCCTCCCGATGTCCGACCACTAAATCCACGTCAAAAATGAAACAAAAACATTATGACGTTGAATCAATGGCAAAGATAGCACTTTTTTCGGACATGGGAAAGACTCTTGATGTTAATATATGTATGAATCAGGCCGTTCAGGTTGAAATTTACTTACTCTGAGCCTTACGGGTTTTCTTGTCCCGGCGTTTCTTGACGGGTGTGAAGGCATCAAGGACACGCTTGACAATTAGATTGTACAGTTTTTCTTCGTCGTGGGTGAGGTCTGTGGGGTGCAGTCCTGTTGTGACTATGCCGTAGCCGTTGAACTCATTCTCCCCGGAGCGGTAGTTGTGGCGTTTGGATAGGAAGCAACGCTTCACAGTCTTGCCCCACTTTGAGTTATAGCGGAGCACGTCACGGTTGTGACACATCTGCTTCCACACGTCGTAGGGCACAGTGTTTTGTTGGCCAAAGGGGTATGAGATCAGCTTCTTGGCGTAGAGGACGAAGGCGGTCTGCATCGTCTTCTCATGGGTAAAATCAAGTTCCACCGCGCCGGCCACAAGCAATTGAGGCAAGTTGAGAAGAGTGATTCCGTCAGTGAAATGAAGAGCATATATATCCAGCTCAGCTTTTTCTCCCGCTTCAGGGGCATCAACCCCAAGCGCGGCAGCTTCAGCGGCAGCCTGTGTCACAGGCATTTCCTCTATGACGGTATCACCACGCAGGGCAGCATCTTCCTCACACATACTGATAAGCTTGTTATAAACGCTATCCGAGAGCCATTGCTCATATTTTTCCGGACGCGACGGACCATTCTCAACAGCGTTGATTATGGCGGTCTTAGTGAGTTGAGGCAACCAGGCACGGCGCACCGTGGTAGTGAAGCCAAGATAGTAGCGCAGGCTCAGGAAGTCTAATTCGGCTTCAACAGACGGGGCCATTGCATTGACGACGGTGTCGCTGAGTGCGATAAGAGCCTCGATAACGTCCAGCTGACGCTCGTCCTGTTCGCTTTTCTTGTAGCCAACCAGATGGTCATAGTTGCGCATGGCGAACTTGAAGTTGTTGGCGAAAACCAGTCGCGGGTCCATGCCCGAGGCGAGGACAAAGCTCTTATTCGGGACAAACTCAGCTTCGATGATTGAGCCGTTGGTCCAAGTTACGGCATAGCCGTTGCCGAGATAGTATCCGGCACACTTATTGGTTGCTCCGAGGGCCGTTGCGATGGTGTCGGCGGTGAGTTGATGGTCGGTGATGACCGTCACAATATTCTTTTTAGTCATTTTGTTTCTGATTTTTTAGTTATAAATTTTTTGGATGGAGATAGTGGTCGTTATTGGATTGAACAGGCAATTAGAAGTTCCGGACCTTCCAATTGTCGGCTCAAATCAGGTCAGACCTTAGGCCCTTTTGGTTTGCGCTGCTGCTTAGCCTGCGCTTCGTCCTTCGGTGTGGTCTGGCCTTTGGTTAGGGGATCATTCACATTCTTTGTCGCCTCGTTGGTCAAGCCGTCGTTATTGACAGCTTTCTGCGTTTTTGACTCTTCGGCAACCTTCACGCTTGGGTCGCTGAGCGATGTTTTAGGACGTTGGTCAACGGGGTCAAACCGCAGATACACTGTGCATGGCTGCCCTTTCTTGTCAATGATGTTGTCCATTTTGACAACCTTTCCTGCGGCGTAGTCTGCCTGTTGCTGCTGTGTCATTGGCACACCTGCCCATTTCCCGATAGGCTTTATCTTGCCGTCCTTTGTCATCCACGATGAGATGCCCTGCTGTTGGCTATTATTCTGACTCTCAGCCTGTTTTTCAGACTGCTCGAATTTTCGGACTGCACCGGGTACGAACTCGATTCCTTTGCGGTCTGCCGACACCTGAATCACAACAGTATAGCTTTTGCCGTTCTTGTCTGTGATTTCTTTGGGCGGCAAGGCTTTTCCCTGCTTCAGTTGGACGATTTCTGCCATCGTCAGTTTGGTCTGGCCGACGGTGTCTTTGATGAACACCGATTTTGCCGGGATTGAGACTATCTCATTAGTGAGACGGTCGATGCTGACATAGGAGGGTACTTTTTCTCCCGTTGCCTTGTCGGTAAGCTCGACGACTTTACCGAGATTGCCCGTGTTGCGAAGAGCTTCCTTGTCTTCTTTAGTAAACTTGTAGCCCTCATATTCTTGATTGAGTTTAGGCTCGCGGTGGATAAAATGGGGTACCACCTTGACATTTCCATCAGGGTCTGTTCGGAATGACAGACGCGCATCAATAGGAAATTTCTCACCTCCGAAAGTCGGGGTCACAGTCACCAGCTGAGACTTGCGGTTGTAGAGCATCTCCTTGAGGTCTCCGGACTTTTCAAGAGTGTCACGGTCAATGCCCCACTTCTCTTTGAGCATCTGCCAGTCGATTTTGCTCTCGTCAATCGCAAGGTGCTTGGACTGCTCCCCGTTGCTTGCGGTCTGGGGTGTTTGGACGGGAGCGTCAACCGTATTCGACTGCTCGTTGCTCTGAACCGATTGGAGCATATCGACTTTGAAGTCTTTCAGCATACCGGCATTCGCTTCGGGGTTCTGGATGAGATCACCCATTGCCATGCCCACGCTCTCGTAGCGATCTGCGGGGACTTTGAAGAAGCCGAATGTCGAAGGATTCTTGCACTGGCGCATGAAGTTGGAGAGGAATGCTTCCATAGGGTTCTGTCCTTTGGAGAATTTTACGAGGTCAGAGAGTTTAGCCGACTTTACATCAGCCATTTTGGGTGTGCCGTCCTCGTTGAGTCCGGTCACTGCGCCTACCTGCCCGGTCTCGTTATTGCGGGCGATAAGCACTTCTTCTTGGTTATTCAGGTCTTGTGCCATAAATAAAAAGTGTTTTGGGGTTAGAAACTTGCGCCGTTGCCGACGCGGAATTATGTTGGTGTGTTTAGGTGTGTCATGCGTTTTTAGCGGCGAAGAATTCAATCACATCGGCTTTGCGGTAGCGCACAGCGCTGTTATTGCTTTCTCCGCCCTTGATGTATGGAATAATACCCTTGCTGCGGTAGGAGTACATAGTCCTACGCGATATTCCGTATCTCTCGCATACCTGCGTCTCAGACCATGTGTCCTCGTCAGCATCGAGTATTCCAAAGCCCTTGAAAGCATCCATAACTGTTTTCGATACGTTGTCAATCTTCACATCAACTCCGTTCTTGATAGAGCGAACCTCATTATGAAGGTCGGCTATCATCTTGCTGAGGATTTTGAATTCGGCGGAGTTCATCGTACAGTCGGTATTTTCTTGTGGGACTTCTTTATCTCATCGAGAACCGCCTCGCTCCATTTGAGCTGAAGACGGCTGATTGCTTTGATTATCGGCACGAGGTGATAGAACACCTCTCGGCCACGCTCTTCCCAAGTCAGCTTATACTTGCGGCGCACCCGCTGAAGCTGGCGGGGAGACATACGGAGCAGCTTTGCCGCCATATAGTTTTGAATAGGTGGAATAGAGGAAATGTCCTCGCATTCCTCGCGCATCTCTTTCTTTTTTCTATCCTCTTTTGTGAGAAGATTCAGAATCAATGCCAGTGTCTCCTCCATGGTCACCGACCGTTGGTAGAGCATTTCAAGTGTAATTTGTTCTGCCATTCTTTTTTGGATTTAGTGGGATTACGCCGGCAAAGTAAGCGCATTTGCAAAAGGTAGGTAAGGTAGTTCCTAGGAACGTTCCCACAAAAAAGTGTGATATTTAACTCACCTTAATATTTGACAAAAGACACAAAACGCCGGCTGTTGATATGCAGCCGACGCTCTGTCAGTGGGTTAGCTATATATCAACTAAAAGTCGAGGTTTCCGAGATTTTTTGCGAGGTTTTCCATATCGTGGCTGATTTTCTCGTTTGTGATACGGGCGTATATCTGCGTGGTCTGGATGTTGGTGTGACCAAGCATCTTCGATACCGACTCGATGGGAACACCCTTTCCGAGCGTCATAGTCGTGGCGAATGTGTGACGCGCCAGATGGAATGTGAGATTCTTTTCTATACCGCAGATGTCAGCTATTTCTTTCAAGTACGCATTTGTTTTCTGATTGCTGAGAACAGGCAACAATACTCCGTCAAGGAAGCATCCCTCATATTTTCGCAGGATTTTCTCTGCCATAGGAAGGAGTGGCACGTTTACGTTGGTCTTCGTCTTCTGACGGTGAGTGATAATCCACAATTTGCCGTCAAACATTTTTTGAATGTTATCAGCGCGGAGAGTGGCGATGTCCGCATACGCCAACCCGGTGTAGCAGGCGAAAATGAACACGTCCCTTACTTGATCGAGTCGCTTGATGGAGATTTCTTTCGTGGCGATTGCTATCACCTCGTCTTCCGAGAGGTATCCTCTATCAACCTTCTCCTGCTTCATTTTATAGGAGAGGTATGGGTCCGGGAATGAAATTCCCTCCCGCTGTGCTTTTATCAACACCATGCGGAGCAACTGAAGGAACTTATAAACTGTGTTCTGCTTGCAGTTGTATTCGGTTGCGAGAAAGACCTCAAAGTCGCTGAGGAATTTCGGCTTCAACTCTTTCAGGGGAATGTCCGTGATGTTGTACTTCTTCTTCATGAACTCAACAACACGACGCCTACATCTTTCATATTTCTGATAAGTCTTGTCACTGCGGTTAATACCAACCATCTTTTTTGTGTCGGCAAGGAACTCCTCATAAAGAGCCATGAGGGATTCTTCTCTTGCGGTTACACCCATGTAGGCATTCTTCACCATTTCGGCTGTCACATATCCGTGCGTGTTTTGCAGCTCGTAGTAGTGGTTTTGGATAGTGTACCTTATTTCCTCAATGCGTTTGTTGAACGCGAGGATTTTCGTTGTGCGACCGATCGCTTTGGCCGCCGTTGAATCCCACAGGTCCGGCTCAATAGTCAGAGTGGAATTTACACGCTCATATTCGCCGTTGACAGTGATACGCACCATTATGGCGCATTTTCCATCTTTGTTTATATGATTCCGGCGGATGATGAACGCTACGTTAAAAGTGTTCTTTTTCATCTTGGATGGATTTAGTGTTATCACGCCTCACCATTTGATCGGCGTTTGCAATGATAACGAGTCAAACATTAAGATGGATTGGACACTTGCAGGTCTAATTACGGACATATCAAAGACATAGCGAAGATTTAACATTCATATTACAACATCGGACATTATAAAACTCTTTTAAGCCATACAAATATCCCTTGTTTTCGGACAAGATGTCTGATAGGGACTTTAACAGTGCCATAGTCAAGAGTTAAAATGTCGCTAGTCTTTCTGAAGAATGTCTAAGTTGAGTCTTTGCAATATTTTGATATACTGTTGATTACATCGCTATTTGGCACTAAATCGGCACACAAAACATCAATAACATCTGAAATGACGTGTTTTTTACCGAGTTATGTCCGACTTACGTCTTTATAACTAATTGATATATTGTTTATTACATCGTGATTTGGCACACATTTGGCACAGAAACACACTTAAAAGTTTGTGTGCCGATTTGGTGCCAAAAGTATGTCTGAAACGGTCTTTTCTTGGTCTGGAATCGGTCCTCAATCCGATAGGATAAGACACGAAAAAACCGCAGAACTATTTGATAGTCTGCGGTTTTACCGTTTTAAGTCCGACTTGCGTCGTCTTAGGTTGCGGAAAGACAGGGATTCGAACCCTGGGTGCCCGCAAGGGCACAACGGTTTTCGAGACCGCCCCGATCGACCACTCCGGCATCTTTCCTCGGGTTTTGCGCTGCAAAGGTAAGAAGAGTTTTTGGGTTGAGCAAGTTTTTGGCTGACTTTTTTTGTCCCGACCCTATTTTTTGGTTTCCACCCGGGATGGATATGGTGTCTGATGCAATATCCGGGGGGAAAAGTTCGTTTTTATCATGAATCACCTACACATCGGCTTAATCTCTGAACAATGGCTTTGAGACAGTACATATCATTGCTTTCCGTCATGGCGTCGCTTGTGGCGGGTGCGCAGACGCTCAGGGTCGACGGCGATGTGTCGCATTGGGAAGCCAATTTCTGTGCGGGCCTGAATACCGACGGCTATCTGTTTGATTTCGGAGCGGCTTATTTCGCCAACCGTTTCATAGGTATCAAGGCAAACATCGGGTGCTCGGGTGAGATTGGCAATCTCGCTGAATTCCTCTCATACGACGACGGCCTTTTTGGGTATGACTATGATTACGACCCCGACAATGCCGTCAATCTCAAGTTCATGCCGTCGCTGGTGTTGCGTTCGCCCTGCCTGTTCGACTGGAAGAGTCAGGATGCGGGGTTCTATCTTTTTGCCGAACCGGGTATGATTTTCTCGACCGGGACAGCGGGCAGCCACAAGGCGCGGCACGTCAACTGGGACTTGCGTGCGGGCATCAACCTGCAGCTCGACCGTGTGGTGCTGTTCGCCGGATATGACGTCTCGGATTTCAGCCTCTATTCGGGCACGCCATACGACCCCGGCAACGGATTCCTGACACATTCCGTGTTCATCGGATCGTCATATAAATTCTGATCTCCTCCACTTTACATATTCCATTTCCATCAGTCCAAATAAAAAAACGATTTGACCCATGAGGACAAAAATATTACTGCTGATATTCACTATCGCAATCTGTTCATTCGGTGCCGATGCACGCGGACGACGTCACGGCGGATGCTGCCATGACCGGGACCGTTGCTACGAACAGTGCGACGCGCCACGCTATATGGTCATCGACGGCAAGGTATTCTATGGCGACAGGCTCATGAAAGATGCCTCGGCGATGTCTTTCAAGCTTCTCCGCGACGGCTACGCCTGTGATGCATGGAATGTATATTATCGTGGCCGCAAGATGAAGGATGTGGCTGTCACATCATTCAAGGTGCTTGGCGAGGGTTATGCCAAGGATGCATGGAACGTCTATTATGACGGACTGAAGGTTGAGAACGCCTCTGCCGGAAGCTTTGAGGTGCTTCGCGACGGATATGCACGCGACACATGGAATACCTATTGCCGTGGCTGCCGCATCGCCACAGACTGAAATCAGACATAATCAATGAGACATCTCCTCCTTTTACTCTCCTCCCTTCTGCTGTCCCTCTGCGCGTCGGCCCGTGAGCCACAGCGCGGATACCGGGGCTTTGCCGATCTGAGCCTCACACCATATATAGACATCTCGCTCTATGGCAATCCGTCAGACAGCTATTGCTACGTTGGGATGACCACCTCGCACGGCTATCAGTTCAATCCACATCTGTTTGTGGGTGGCGGATTCGCCTTCGAGGTCGATACAAAACATTCTCAGCTCATCGTGCCCGTGTTCGCCCACGTGCGTGGCGATTTCCGCATACGTCGGTTCACCCCGTTTGCCGAGGCACGCCTCGGTGCCAATCTTGCCGACGGCCCCGGGATATTCTTTGCTCCATCGGTTGGCTACAGGTTCGACTGGGGACGCCGCATCGCTATCAATCTCGGTGTGGGCATCAACCTTTTCGGCACACGCGAGAAATATTACGACCACAACCCGGAACCCGGAGGTGGTATTGTGCCCGTATTCGCCGGCCATTACAACGCCACCCATGTACTCCCCGCCATACGCCTCGGAGTGGATTTCTGAACTATTTTTTGGGCGCGGATGACTGTTGTCCGGCAAAATTCATTATCTTTGCCGGAGTTTTCCGATTCAGACCTCACCTGACATTCTATAAAACATCAAAATCATCAACGACATGAAAAAATTCATCCTATCAGCGCTCGTTGCCCTCTTCGGCTTTGCAGCAGCTTCGGCTCAGGGCTCCATCTTCAACAATCCCGCCAACCGCGCATATTTCGGCGTGCGTGTAGGGGCCGACATCACCTGTCCCGGCAATGTCAAGTCCGGGCCACTCAGCATCGACATGTTCGGCAACGGCGCAGGCATAGAGTTTGGCGGCATCTACAACATCCCTCTTGTGGCCAACCTCTATATCGAGCCGGGGGTCAAGCTGTTCTATGACACCTATCCCGTGGACGACCTCGTATCCGGCGACGGCGAGTTGGGTACGGAAGTCGACATGTCCATCCGCAAATTCGGCATGCGCATCCCCGTGATGTTCGGCTATCATTTCGACTTTACCCCCGATGTCAAGGTCAGCCTGTTCACCGGCCCTGAGTTCGAGGTGGCATTCTCGGGCAAGTGCCATGCGTCCGTCGACGGCGAGTCCGCCTCCGAGAGCATCTACGGCGACGACGGCATGAACCGTGTCAACCTGCTCTGGGGTGTCGGTGCGGGCATAGAGTTCAGCCGCTTCTATCTGGGATTCAACGGCGGTATCGGCATGCTCAACATGAGCGGCGACTCGCAAGTCAAGTTCCATGAGAACAGCGTCACCATCAGCCTCGGATATAATTTCTAATCCTGCTTGCGGCGCAGCAGCGCCAGCGACACGTCATAGGCATTGATTGCCGACACCACAGCCACTCCCCCCGTCAGACACCACAGCGCCACGCGCACGATGTCGGCGGCGGGGAGTGTCAGTATCTCCACGCGCGGCATCTCTATTGATGATATGGCGCCAAGCACCCACGGGATGGCCAGGGCGAACAGCATCCCCACGACAAAGCCTACCGAAGCGGCAATCACGGCAGCCCGGCGGTTGAGCCGACGCACCACAGCATTCTGCCTCCTCACTGTCTCGACGGCATCGAGACTATGGGCAAGGCGCCGCATGAATGCCCTGCTATCGCTGACGGGAGGATTGAACCCGGCAAACATATCTTTCAGTTCCTGATCCTGCATGTTCTTATCTTTTTAGGATTTCTCTCAGATGCCCCCGTCCGCGCGACAGTTGCTACCTTACGGCGTCGGCCGACATACCTGTTATCACAGCAATCTCATCGGTCTGGTACCCCTCCATATAGTAAAGCAATATTGCAGTGCGCTCCTTCTCCGAGAGCCGTTCAAGCGCCACATACAATTCCTGATACTCGAACGAGGCATCGGCCCGCTGTCCCGACGGCATCGAGGCCGCCATATCAACATCGTCCGTCAGCCGCTCGGTACGCGCCGAGCTGACGAAGGTGTTATATGCTATGCGGTAGAGCCATGGGCGGAATCTCGACTCGTCACCGAGGGTGTCTGACGCAAGATATGCCTTGACATATGCCTCCTGGGCTATGTCGTCGGCACGGGGGGCATCTCCACGACAGAGGACTCCCAAGAAGCGCCTCAACGCCTCCTGGGTATCCTCAACCTGATTTATGAACGCCTCTCGCGTCACCTTTTTATAACTGCTTTTTCGTTACGAAATATGTTATGAGATAGCTGATGCCTATGGCAATGGAGACAGCCCCGAGCACCATGAAGACACCTGCCACGTCGGTCATCACCCTGTCGCAATTGAAATAGGTCACAATGCACACGACCATAAATGCAATTCCGGCCAGCGAGAAGATGCATCCGCGCAACAGCCGCAGGTTAAGCAATTCGAGGGGGGTACGGCGCGGCTTGACAAGAGCCTCCGACAGACGGTCGACATCCATGCCGTTATATGTCTTTATGGCCTCGATGAGCACATCGGCACGGCGGTTGTTGCGGTTCATCTCTATACGGCTGACGAGCCACATTATCAACACGGGGAGTAGGACACATATGCAGACCGGAAGGAGGAATGCGACAAATATGTTTTCAAGAGTTCCCATAATCATTCTTTTATAAGTTTATTTTTCAGTTGTTTTCCGAGACATCTCGCCTATAAGACGCAGCCGCGGCACGAAATGTGACAAGGGATATGAGTTTTTTTTGATTTCAGGTAAAATTGGTAAGCATTTCCACATTATATATAGCGCACGTCACCGACAAATGCACTAAATTTGCGACATTGAACCAAGTTTATCCAAGCAATGGAATACAGGACATTAGGAAAGACAGGAATCCGCGTCAGCGCCATAGCACTCGGATGCGAGGGATTCATGCACAAGAGCGCCGCAGAGGTCAAGGCCGATTTCGACCATGCGGTAGCCGCCGGGGTGAATTTCATAGACATCTATTCGCCTAATCCAGACCTGCGCCGCAACATCGGTGCCGCACTTGCCGGGAGGCGTGACAGCTTTGTGATACAGGGGCATCTATGCACCGTGTGGGAAGACGGGCAGTATCTGCGTACACGCGATGTGGCCAAGGTGATGCCTGCATTCGAGCTGCAGCTCGAGGAACTTGGCACCGACCGCCTCGACATCGGCATGATACACTATGTCGATGACGAGGAGGACTACCACAAGGTCTTCGACACGGAGATAATCAGCATAGCCAGGCGACTCAAGGCCGAAGGCAGGATAGGACATATCGGACTGAGCAGCCACAATCCCGTCATTGCCCGCAAGGCGGTGGAGACCGGGCTGATAGATGTGCTGATGTTCTCGATCAATCCGGCATACGACCTGCAGCCATCTGACGTGAGCATCTATGACATGTTCGAGGACAGGACATTTGCCGAGAGCCGCCACAATATTGACCCGGAGCGCGAGAGACTGTACGAGCTGTGCGCACGCACGGGCACAGCCATCGACGTGATGAAAGTCTATGGCGGAGGTGACCTGCTGAGCGAGAAGAACTCCCCTTTCGGCAGACCGATGACCGCACCCCAGGCCATCGAGTATGCCCTGACCCGACCGGGCGTAGCCGCTGTGATGCTCGGATGCAAGAGCATCGCCGAGATTGACCGGGCACTGGAATGGTGCGTCGCTACCCCGGCCGAGCGCGACTATACGGCAGTGCTTGCCGGACTCGACAGGTTCTCATGGCAGGGTCACTGCATGTATTGCGGACACTGTGCCCCGTGTACGGCAAAGATAGACATAGCCGCCGTCAACAAATTCTACAATCTCACCGAGGCGCAGGGCGAGATACCCGAGACCGTGCGCGAGCACTACAAGGCTCTGAAACATCATGCGTCGGAGTGTGTGGGATGTGGCGCATGCGAGAGGCGGTGCCCCTTTGGAGTGGAGATTGTCAACGGCATGAAACTCGCCGCAGAGAGATTCGGATATTGATAAATATTAACCAGCAAAAAAATATGAAAAGGATTATCAGCGCGCTGATGCTCGGAGGTTTCATCCTGTCGGGCTGCGCCACAGCCAACAGCAAGACAGACACTCAGGCCGAGGCCGGGACAGAGATAGCCGACACATCGGTCGTCTACATGACCCGGGAAATATCACCCGAGGCAATACTCAAACTCTACAAGGCTCTGGGACGCGAGGCCAGGGGAAAGGTGGCCGTCAAAATCTCTACCGGCGAGCCCGGCGGACATAATTTCCTCGACCCGAAGCTCATCGCGCCATTCGTCAAGGAGGTCGACGGCACCATCGTGGAGTGCAATACGGCCTATCAGGGCAAACGCTTCAACACCGAAGACCATCGCCGTGCCGCCGAAGAGCACGGATTTACGGCAATCGCCCCGGTCGACATCATGGATGCCGACGGCGAAGTGAAACTCCCCCTCGAAGGCGGCAAGCACCTCAAATACGACATCGTGGGCTCGCACTACCTCGACTACGACTTCACCGTCATCCTGTCGCATTTCAAGGGACATGCCATGGGCGGATTCGGAGGCGCGGTCAAGAATATGTCCATAGGGATAGCGTCGTCAAACGGAAAGAGCTATATCCATACCGCCGGAAAGATAGAGACCGCCGACAGCATCTGGCAGAACATAGCCGACCAGGATCTCTTTCTCGAGTCGATGGCCGAGGCTGCAAAGTCTGTAGCCGACCACTGCGGCGACAACATCCTGTATATCAGCGTGGCCAACAATCTCTCGGTCGACTGTGACTGCGACTCGCATCCCGCCGACCCGCAGATGCACGACATAGGCATCCTTGCCTCGCTCGACCCCGTCGCCCTCGACAAGGCATGCACCGACCTGGTGCGCTCGTCCGACGACCACGGCAAGGTGCACCTCATCGAGCGCATTGACTCGCGCCACGGCATGCACACCCTCGACTATGGCGAGGAGATAGGCCTGGGCTCGCAGACATATAAGATTGTCAATCTCGACTGAGCATGAGGAGAGCGGGCACAGTCATACTCTTGCTTGCCGCGGCCTCTGCGTCCGCGCAGGCACCTGCCGATTCGGCAGCCACTCTCCGTCTGGGCGAGGTCGTGGTCACCGGTAGCAACGATGCCGTGGGGCGCAACCTCCTCCCCTACACCGTCTCGACGATAGGCTCGCGCCAGCTCGAAGCCACGGGCAACACCCAGTTGCTCGGGGCTGTCTCGGGTATGGTGCCGAGCCTGTTCGTATCCGAGCGCAACATATTCGGCTTCGGCATCAGCAACGGAGGCTCGGGTGGCATCAAGATACGCGGTGTGGGCGGCTCGCCGACCAATGCCGTGCTGATGATGGTCGACGGGCAGCCGCAATTTGCAGGAATATACTCGCACCATGTGGCCGATTTCTATCAGACCGAATATGTAGACCATGTCGAGGTGCTTCGCGGCCCTGCCTCGGTGCTATATGGCTCGAACGCTATGGGAGGTGTCATCAATGTCATCACCCGGCATGCCGACGCCCACGGAGTGCGCACTGTCGTGACATCGCAGTACGGGTCATATAACACATGGCTCAGTTCGGCCACGAATACCGTGAGGTTCGGTCGGTTCTCGTCGCTGGTGTCGGCGTCATACGACCGCACCGACGGAGTCAGGGACAATTTCGATTTCCGCCAGACAACAGCCTACGCCAAGGTGGGCTATGAGTTCTCCAACCGCTGGAGCGCCAAGGCCGACTATTCGTTCATGCAGTTCATTGGCAACGACCCCGTCTACCCCACCCTGTCCGACCCCGCCTCGACCGACATCTATCATCAGGATGTGATAAGGGGCGAGGCGTCGGTCACCGCCGTCAACAACTATGGCGCCACCAACGGTGCCGTGAGGGTCTATTACAGCTATGGCAACCATTTCGTCAGGGATCCAAGGCGGTTTCACAGCGTCGACGACCGCCTCGGGGTCATAGCCTATCAGAATTTCCGTCCCTGGAGGGGAGCCGCCGCGACTGTGGGATTCGATTTCGACCGCTATACGGGCAAGATTCCGCTGTCGGGAGGCAATGCCCACCGGCCAGGTTCACTCGCCACAATGGAGCGCAAGGCCATAACAGAATACTCGCCATACGTCACACTGTCACAGAACCTCTGGAGCGACCGCATCGTGCTCAACGCCGGACTGCGCATGGCCAACAGCGACATGTTCGACACACAGTGGATACCCCAAGCCGGACTGGTGGTGCATCCGGCCGAGGGGTGGAACGTCAAGGCATCGCTTGCCAAGGGTTACAGGAATCCGTCGTTCCGCGAGCTATACCTCTACCGCATGGCCAATCCTGACCTCGGGCCGGAGAACATGATGAACTATGAGGTCAGCGTGGGACGCCAGTTCAGCCGCTATCTCGGCTTTGACATCACTGCATATTACAGCAAGGGCTCCGACATGATACAGACGGTAGACATGAGGAATGTCAACACCGGGCGGTTCATCAACAAGGGCATTGAGCTGTCGGCACGCAGCCATCCCGTAGACCGCGTTCAGATATGGGCCACATACAGTTATCTCCACACGTCTCTGCACGATCTCACCGCGGCTCCGCGCAACCAGTATTATCTCGGCGTGAGCTGGGACGTTTTCAAGGGATTCCACGCGGATGCCGAGCTCAAGGGGGTCGGCGGCCTCTATGTGGCCGACGATGTGCGCCATCAGGATTATGCCACACTCAACCTGCGGCTTACCTATCGTATCATCCCTCAGCTTCAGGTATTCGCCAATCTCGACAACATCACCGACACGGACTATGTGATAAACCGCGGATACGACATGCCCGGCTTCACGGCGATGGGCGGATTCAAGCTCACACTCTGACAGCAGACATGATGATAGTGAAATTGGCGTTCCACATGAGCTGTGGAGCGCCAATTTCTCAATTATGGGAGGATAGGGAGAATGGTGGTCTAACGGATTATGGTCTTGGATGTTCCGACGGATGTTCGGACAATATAGAGACCGGGGACGGAGGGAGACATGACACGCTGCCCCTGCAGGTTATAGTATTCGGCAGCCCCGTCGCTGCCTGTAGAGATGATCGCGTCAAGCCCGGTCGAACCGTTGACCGAGAGGGTGACGCCGACCTTCTGGCTCGGCATCAGTCCCGGCTTGAGGGCGATGAAATTCAGGGGAATCTCTGTGCCGTCGAAAAGCAGAGGGGTATGGTCGAGGTCGAATGTCCCGTCGGAGAGCGCGGAGGTCGCGGTCGGCACAACGGGAACAGAGCCGTCGACGGTATAGTATATCTTCACTCCGGGCTGACGCACAAAGTCGACCGATGTCCCCGCGACCTGCTTTGAGGCCGGGGTTGTAAAATGTCCCTCGGCCTCGCTCGTGACCATGCTGCCGTCGAGACAGGCGTGAAACACCATTCCGTCGCCAACTGCAGTACGCCCGGTACTGTGGATAGCCTTGACCCACATGTGCGGACGGCGGTCAGGATTAGTGATGGTGAAAGTCTTGCGGGCCGCATACTCCGTATAGTCAAAACAGTCGTTAAGCTGGACATCACGCACTGGCACAGCAGCCTCAAACTCGGCATCGGTGGGTATTGTGCCGTCGTTGAATACGATGTGGCAGTCTGAGACATCGGTGGTGAATATCGAGTGTGCAATCTCGACGGTGCCGTCCCCGGCCATCGGATTGTAAGGATCTGCGAGCCCGAACATATACGGGTCGCGGTAGTAGAGGCGCAGGTTTGGATCGGGCATCCCCTCGACGAGACGGATTGTGCCAGACGCGGTGTCATGGTTGAACTGCCATGTCTTCTCACGGTCGTTGGCGGGGACTGTCCGTATGACACAGTAACCTTCATCATCCACATCAAGCGTGAAACGGGTGTTGGCGCCACCCACACCAAGTTTGCCGGTCGAGGGATCGTATGACACGGGAGTATTGACCTGTATGAGACGCACATATCCGTCGTTGAATTCGACCTGCAGCATCGACGGGGCATCCTGCCCCGACATAAGGTCGTTTTTTGCCCGGTCGAGCATGAACCAGTCATGGCCCGCAGCTCCGGCTATGGTGACAGCCGACGGCTCGCGGCTGCTGGTGATACGCCCTATCGACACGCCCGAGACAGGCTCGACAAGCACATAGCGACCCTTGAGGGCCGACGCATTGGGTTGCGATGACTCGGCAGTGAGCTCGGCACGGGTGTAATGCAGATAATTGTATCCCGCGGTCACCTCGATGGCCGACGGAAGCCCGGCCACGGATACGGCGAGGGCAATGAAAAGGCGCAAGCTATTCATGTATAATATGTTAAGGGGATTGGTTTGTTGAGTCGTGATTATCTTATGCTGTGTGTAGACATGAACTGAATCATAAAGTCTAACATGCGCAAATTTAACAAAACCTGCGCCATAACAACTATTTTTTGTCAACTTTAACATAAATTTAACTAAAAAGTGCGATTCCGAAGCCGGCATCGCACTTTTCAGAGTGTATTTCAGTACCTGTTGTTATCTTTCAATCTCCCGGCATTCTCCCATGCGGACGTGCTCGCTGAGGCGCGAAAAAGCGGGTATAGAGCAGCTCGCTGACCTTGAAGGGATAGCGGATGAAATCGAGGGCATAGCCTGTCGCGACACCATGCTTTCGGTAGGTGCGCAGATGGTCGGCGATGATGCGGCGGTGGCTCGACACGCCGCTCGTCGAGGCACCCCCGGTGCGCATGGTGACGAAATCGAACGGCAGATAGCGCGTGCGGATGCGGTTGACATAGATGAGGCGGAACATGTGCTCGAAATCGGCCGCAACGCGAAAGGCTATGTCGAAGGCACCAAACCTGTCATAGACACTCTTGCGGCAGTAGAACGAGGGATGCGCCGGCTGATAGCCCATGCGCATCATCCAGCGGTGGAAGAAGCGCGACGAATAGTAGCGCACGCATGCTGTGAGGTCGGAGTCATCCACAAAATGGATGTCGCCATACACGGCATCCACCGTGTCGTCGGCCAGCGCAACGGCAACCTTGCTCAGCACCCCCTGCGAGGTGTAGAAATCGTCTGAGTTGAGAATCCCTATCACGTCGCCCGAGGCCATCTCCACCCCCTTGTTCATGGCGTCATATATGCCGCGGTCCCGTCCGCTCACCCACCGCAGACGTCCCTCGTAGAGCGGCTCCATCTCGCGGATTATGTCGAGCGTGTCATCCTTCGAGCCCCCGTCGACAATGATGTGCTCCCAGTCGGGATAGCTCTGCGAGAGAACGCTGCGCATGGTATCGCGTACCGTGCGGCCACTGTTAAACGTGGCCGTGATGATGGAAATTCTCATATCTGGTCTATTGGTTTCAGAACCTCACGCCGTATTCGGTCTCGAGCAGGTGACGTATCCTGGCGGGGTCATCGCCGCAGCGGCGCTTTATCTCGTAGATCTTGGCATCGACGAGCGTGCGGTACCACCATCCCTGGATAAAGGTGAAGATGAACCCCTCCTTGCCGTCGCGCCACGCCCCCTTGAGGAAATAGCGGTAGAGGAAATACGCGGCCGACCGCCAGAACAGCGGCTTGCGGGCATACGCATGCTTCTTGCGCCTCTTCGCCCCGGCCTGGTCGGAGAGATGACCCTCGGTCTGACGAGGCGAGAGTCCATACTCGAGGTCGAGAAGCTCGGCCGCCTCACGCACGGCATAGTCGACATGCTTCTTGCAGAACCACGAGAGGTTATTGAGGTTATGGTCACAAAAATCGTTGTCGCACTCATGCTCGCGCCCACCCGAGAGCACCACATGCTCATCCATAAGGCGCTGCTCATAGCGGCCTTGGCCTGTGCGGAACAGGCGCAATATCTTGACAGGATATATTCCGTGGCGCATCCAGCGGTCCATGAATATGTGGCGGCGCTTGAACACAACACCTGTGACATCCACGGGCATCGAGGGTAACGTCTCCCGGAGCTCCGCGACAAGTTCGGGCATCAGGTACTCGTCCGCATCGAGGCGCAGTATCCACTCCGTGTCAATCTTGAGGTTGTCAAGTGCCCAGTTGAACTGCGCGGCCTGATTGCCGGGCCATGCGTGGCCGATGACCTCTGCGCCCAATGACTCGGCAATCTCCTGCGTACCGTCCGTCGAGCCGGAATCTATGACAAGTATCCTTCTTGCAATCGGGCGGACATTCTCGATGCACCGCGCAATATGCATCCGCTCATCCCTGGTCAGGATGATAACCGTAAGGTCAAGCATCTCTTATAATACGTTTCTTTATGAATTTCGCAGGATTCCCCCCCACAACAGACCATGGCTCAACATTCTTGAAGACCGCAGCCCGGGCACCGACCACTGCACCCGCCCCTATAGTCACACCCATGCCCACAAACGCCTCAGCACCTATCCAGGCACGGTCGCCGAGAGTGATAGGTGCTGTTATCAGCTCATGGTCAGGCGAGGTTATGTCATGCGATGCAGTACATAGGAATGCCCCCTGACTGACAGTCGCAAACTTACCGATATGTATGGGGGCAACGTTATAGCAATCGACGTCAGAGGCCAGACAGGCATACTCATCCATGGTCAGATTAGCGGGGAAATAGACTTTTGCGGAAGAATAAACCCTTGCGGTAGGTGCAATCCTTGCCCCGAACGCCCGCAACAAGAAATTCTTCCACCCTGATCCCACCGACCGCGGCAACCACCTTGCACACAGCAGCCAAGTCGCATCCCAAAGCATCCGCGCCACCTGATGCCTACGCCCGAGATGATTCACATACGGCTTTACGTCAGTCATAGACGAAATCAGGTTTAGGGGCGTTGCTTACCAGATAATCATACAGCCTGACTGTATCATCTGCAATTGCCTGCCATGAAAATTTATTTAAGACAAGGTTATACGCATTACCTCCAAGTACATCCAAATTATTATCAGCCATGGAGAATAAATCGATAAGAGCCTCCGAAATACTTTTTGGATTTGGTTCTATTCTTAATGCTGCATTATTAGAGAATCCTTCTGGAAGATTGCAAAAATCTGTCATTAAGACCGGAAGTCTATATGCCCAGGCCTCTAGAACCGACATTGGCAAACCCTCACTTAAAGAGGGTAAAATAAAAGCATCTGCTTTACGTAATAGTTCATCCTTTTCAGAACCGAATACCGGTCCAACAAATTTAATCGACGACTCCAAACCACAGCTAATAACTTCTTTTTCGAGCTCTCTTTGATAATTATTTTGATCCCAGCCAGCAATTACTATTCGCCAATTCTTGAGCAAATCATTGCGTTGGTGTCGAACAAAACAAAGTGCTTGAATAAGATTGATTAAGCCTTTTTTCGGATGTATTCTTCCAATATAGAGTAGGGTTTTATTGACTTTATGTTCTTTATGAAAACTTGTAGGTAAAGTAATGCCATTAGGTATAATTGCAATCGTATTTTTCAATCCAAACTGTTTCACACTGTCATACTCTGATTGACATAAGGCATGTATACAATCAGCCGATTTCAAATTGTCATATTCAAACCATTGCCCTACAATTTTCTTTTTCCATGCAGAATTTTTTAGTGCCCAGGAATCTAACATTCCATGTGGTTCAATTATTAATTTCACTTTAGGATTATACCGTTTGTAACGAAATGCAACATATGAATGATACATCCATATTCCTTGCAAATGAATTATATCCGGGTTCAGCTCACTCAGAGTCTTGAAAGCATTCTTAGAATATCCGAAAGATGAAAGAAGAGGTAATCGACTAATAGAATAGTCATTCACAGGCACACCACCATACTGTTTGCTTTCAAATTCAGATAAACCATCATCAAATCCTAAAACTGATACATCAATATTATGGTTAAGCAATTCTTTTGACAAGCTTGTAATGGTGAAAAAGACACCTCCAGCTTTGCTAGATAATGATGCTGTTAAGAAAACGACTTTTATGGATTTATGCATAATTATTAACTACGGACAAACTGTTTTAATCTTATTCTTGAAAACGTTCTTGGAAATACGCGCAAGTGTTGATAACTGGCCATTAAAATCAGGATATTCACCAACTTGACTTAATTTTTCAAATAAGTCATTTGCTATAAATGAATTAATTGGTAAAGAATATTCATCAAGGCCCAAAGATTTCATAATGTATTCTGTCTTTGGCTGATATGAAATTGCTATAACAGGAACCCCACACGTTAAAGCAAATATATTGGAATGCATTCGACTTCCAACGAAACATTTTGCATCTTTAATTATAGCCTTCATCTGTTCGGGTGTCAAAAATTCTTTAACAATATGTATTCGATTTCTATATTTATCATCAACTAATTCAATTAGTTGAGTGAATATTTGTTCGTCTCCAATGTCTTCACCGAAATCTTCGATTTGTTTCAGGATTACTATATCAATATCATATTTATTTATAGCACCCTCATAAAAATGAGCTATTTCAAGAAGGTATCTTTTATGCATATAATCTGCATTCATACCTGGATATAACCAATGAATCAATGTTGAGGCAATGTATCGTTTAGGAAGAAGCATATGGGATTCTGATTCATCTATCTTATTATCATAGAATGCCATATCCATTATATTATGTACTTTATCTCCGCTTAATCTAAGTGCGTTTATACAAAAATCATATGAAAACTGCTCTCTTACAAAAACACAGTCAGCTTTTTTTAGTAACAATTTTACTAAATACCTTGTAAATTTACTCCTAATCGGCCCAATACTTTGAGGTGCGAAAATCATAGGTTTATTTGCCCGCAAACAAAGTAAATAATTAAACAGTAAGGTAATAATACTAAAATTGGCATCGTGTAAATAACCTCCTGGACATGAGATAATAATATCTGATTTCTTTAAAGATTCTATATACTTATTCCTTGAAAAATTAAAAACGAGAACCAACCATAGAGATTTAAAGTAACCTATAACAATCATAAGATAACGAAAAAAACCTTTTTTATTGGAACTACCTAATTGTTCAATCCATGTAACATCTTTAATATATTGTGACTGAATATCAGCATTTTTACAGGTTGCAACAAAATTGCACTTACCATATATCTCCTCAATAGTACGTTTTAGAGAGTTAAACAAAGCCCAATCTCCTTTATTAGCATATCCAAAAACCGTTGAAACAAAAATCGTTTTCATAATTCTTTATCAATAAAAGTTGAAAGATATCTATTAGTCTTCATTATATTTATGAAAAAATGCATAATGAATATGTAGATACAAAAATAAATCATTCCAGATAAAAACAATGAGCTTCTATGAGTTACAGCATGTAATGCATCTACTATTATGCACAAATAAAAGATCATACAAAACGTGTCACCTTGAAATGCCTTCCGACATACCATAGTCATAAAATAACCCATTATAAAGAAGAAAATACAACCGACATACCCAAACGCTTGAAAGGAGTCAAAAAAACCAGTCATAGTGGATCCAGTGAAAACTCTATACCCCAATAAATCTAATTTTATTGGTGCAAACTTTAGGCTTTGCTTAAAGTCTGCTCCTACTAATTGAGATGGTAAAAAATCTTGTACAACAGCATTCCAATACCCTCCGCCATAATCAAAATTCCCAGAAATTATAACTGCATTAATCCCATAACAGCAGGCCGTTAATTCAGGAGCTCTCCCTTTATCTTTTATTTCAATTTTCTGTTTGGCCAACATTACAGCCTCAATCGAAGGCAATCTATTCCCAGATAAGAAACTACCAAATCCACTTCCTTCCAAAGTTACAGTCCTAACAGCGACTAATAGGGATAGCAACTGGAAAGACAGGACCAATAAAGTACATAAAAGTATCAATTTAGGTCGAACCTGAGTATAATACAAGTAAGGGACACCAATTGCTATGGCATAGTAAACTAAATCGGTTCTTCTACCTGATATAAGAATCCTATCGACAAAAAACAAAGATGAAATTAGTATTAGAACTAAATAAATTCTTTTGCGCGTCTTGAAATACCCTACGCTCGCAAATATTAGAGCATATCTATACGCTGTGAAAAAGAAATTATACATAACATCTTTTCCCGACCATTGACTATTTGCTGACGTTTCCGAATTAGTTAATTTTATGAAACCGATAGTAGAAATCAGAATGAAACCAATTGCATATAAAGCCAGACTATCTTTCTTAAAGATAGTCCTGATTGGATTATTTAATGGAGGTACCTCAATTTTTATAATACATCCAAAATAAAACATCACATAGCATAGTGCTATGTAGGCAATCGTTGGAGATAAAATAGCTACCGGAACAGTATTGTATACTATCTTAATTTGTGGGGCAACAAAAACTAAAGAACCAACAGTAAATATGAATAGGAATGAGTAGAGGGGGAGTGATTTCGAAACCAAAGTCTTCCAGAAAACTATGGCAACAAAAACTATTAGTATAATAATGCTAAGATCTAATATCAGCTTTGGCATGTTAGCTTTTTGAATTCAATTGATTGAAAATCTGAATATGAATCTTGGCCATTTTCTCTATTGTATATTTTCTTATCTTAAGTCTATTATTTGCTGATATTTGGGTTCGTAAATCATCAGATGACAATAAGAGAATGAGTTTGTCATGCAATTCACTGACACTCTCTACTGGAACAATAAAACCATTCTCGCCATTATTTATCAACTCCAAACCAGCAATACAGTTATCTGTCGTTATAACTGGTAAACCATATGACATTGCTTCATTTATTACCAACCCCCATATGTCCTCTCGCGTAGGTAACACATAAATATCTGCAGCCTTATAGTATGATACCAATTCTTTAGGAGTTTTAAAATCTATGAAATGAATATTTTGCAACTTATTAGCTTGCAAAATACTAAGATATTCTTCGGTTGGTTTTCCTCCAACGATATATACACCGCAATCGTCAGGGAGGCACACACATGCTTTTAACAGGACATCAATCCCCTTGCGATGAATAAATTGACCAGAATAAAGGACTATCTTTTTTTCTATTATTCCGAGATGTGTTTTCAACTCATTCTTTTCTTCATCATTAATTTTATCCACTAAATCAGACTCGCTTGATGAAGTGAAAGGATAAACATATATGTTAGATTTTGCGCCGTAATATCTTAAATATTCATTTGTTTTTTTACCACTTGACAAATATCCATGTGCTCCACCGATAAGAATACGTTTAACACATCGAGATAATGCTGATTCCTTTTTTATAAATCCACCATCTGAATTAATAACATATTTAATATTTAACAGCTTCATTATCATAATCAGAATGGCCTGTGTTAAAGTACTGTACATTCCAATTACTACTATGTCAGATTTCCTTAAAAGATTTAAGTATTTTACAATATCATAACACAACCAGTATCTTCCCAAAAGATTAACTCCCCTAAGATAAATTCCAGTAAACCCGATATATTCTTCATCAAACCATTTTAAGTTTTTATCCGAAATATTCTTTGGACTACGTTCGAATAGTACTGAGAGATTACAGTATTTTCCAAGTTCATTGAAAAAATTTACTCGGTAAGGGGAGGGACCTCTCCAAATAAAGGTTACTTTCATTGTTGATTTATTTTTTTACACAGTCAATTATTGCGTTTGCAACATTCTCATGATATTTCTCCCATGAATAACTCAATGATGTTTTCCTAGCATTTTTGGACATTTCTAAAAGTTTACTACGATTCTTATCGAACCATAAAATATGACTTTCCAAAGAAGATTCATCTTCGGGACTATACACAAAACCGTTTTCCCCATTTATAACCACATCATTTACACCAGTATTTGTCGTGCATATTATGGGTAATCCTGCCGACATAGCTTCTAGACCTACCATAGCCATGCCCTCACAAAATGATGGCAAAACAAACACATGACAATCGTTGTATACCTGATTTAACCGATCTCGTGTAACAAAGCCAAGAAAATGTATATTTGCGCAATCTTTATATTGTAGATATATTTTTGAATCCTGACTATATCCTCCTGCAAGATACATCTCAATATTCGGATATTTTCTTACGACATTTAGAAGCCTATGAATTCCCTTCCTATACGATATAGAACCCACATACAATAGTTTTAACTTTTCATTCGGGCCAATCACATTATCTGATTTTGGCGCGAATTGCTGAACATTGACGCCATAGGGTACCTTTATAATTTTATTCAAAGGTATTCCATTCTCAACGAGACTTTTCTTTACAAATTCAGATGGAACGAGAAAGAAATCAGTTTCAGCACAACCCTTTAAGTCTGATGCAATCATTTTTTCATCCCAGTAGCTGAAATGTTCACTTTTAATTTGAACTAAACCTGTAGCCTCTATTTCATTATCTAGAATCTTTTGTAGATATAATCTATGCCCAATAGAGACATCCATAAATTTTATGACCTTCTTGTCTTTTAAAAGCTCAAGATGCTTATTTGCATATCCATTATAATATACGACCGCATCAGGTTGAGAATGTCTAAGATAGCCCATCGTCTTTTTGTAGAAAGATGATTCAACAAGATAGTTCCATCTTTCCGCAAACTTATGGAAGAAAGGCAATCGGTTTAGAAATAAAGTAATGATAACGAATAATTCGTTATACTGCAACACTTTGTCATTGGGAATAAATGCACACTTTCTCGATGAAATTTTCTTCTTCAGATCTCCCTTAGAAAATTTCAATAATATTGAGGTAAGTGAAAATGATCTGTCATAAACAGATGTGATATATTTCCACAGCAATCCTCTTTTATGTAAAGCTGTTGCTAACTGAAAAGAATGTTGTTTTCCCGGATGTATGACTGCAATTTTCATAATTATACTAAAAAGATTGTTTTTTAACTGTTTTTATCTAATTCAATCTCACTCTGTACTTTTGCTATTAATCGTCTAAATTTTTTATGAACATAACCAGTAAGGATTATATCAATTACCAAAGTAGAATAAACAACAGCGGACAAAGAGTGAGTATACTTAGCAAGAATAATTGCTACAACCAGTGCTACACTAGTTGAAATAATATTAAGTAGCCCAAATTGCGAGTGATTATTTGTAGAAAGTAGTACCACAGAACCCGTATTCCATAATGTATTAACAATTAGCACGACCAAAAATGAGCACATAAGGCTGTAACTAAAATGTACCATATTCGAGGTCCAGATATTATATATAATGGGGCCTACCAATAATAATACTGCGCTTATAATCAATGATAATACAAAGGATATTCGTATAGCCTTATAATATAAATATTTCATTCTATCAATATTTTTCAATCCATATGCAATAGAATATTCTGGCCATACAGAGTTCTGTATTGAGTTCAATAAGGTTTTTATAAAATTACACATTGTTCTGGTTGTATTGTATAAAACAACACTACTTGAACCAAAATATTTATTAACAATCAGAGTGAAACCCTGCAATAAAATCGCATTAGCTAAAGGAAATGACAAGAACCCAGCTCCTAATAGGAATATTTCCCTAAGGAGTCTAATTGTAATTCCAGCAAAACCTAATTTAATTTTAAAATACTTTTGAGTAATGAAAAATTTAACAAAAAATAAAATCACATATGGAATAGACAATAACGCTGACATTAGCACAATACTAGTGTTGCTAATAATACAAACCATCGTTACTATTACCCATGATAGCCGTGCTATATGGTCAATAAATACAGCTAAATAATTCTTTTGAAATGCTCTAAAAATAGAATTAGGCACCCCCATATACATCAAAGCAAAAACCTGAATCAAAAGGAATATAAATACTTTTGACGCCTCTGTTTTACTAATAGACACCAGATGAAGATTGCTTTTTATGTCATAAAAGTCCAAATAAATTAGAGCACCAATAATTGACAATACGAATAAGCCTGTAATTATTATCAGATTGCAATTAAGTAACGCTTGGCATTCACGTATATCATTTTGAGAATATTTAATTACAAAACGATTTTGAACTATAGAATTTATTCCGACCTCTGACAACATAAAAAACGAAGAGATTGCTGAAATCACAATCCAATCGCTGTATAAATCTGTGCCCCAAAAATGTAAGAATACTGGTACTAACAAAATCTGATTACATAAATTCACACCGATTCCAAATATATTAGCAACAATATTTTTTCGGATTGGTGAGTTAACAAGATTTTTTAGCTTAGTGGGTTGCATTATCCGATATGATTGAGTTCGTAATATTTAATATCAGGAACCAACACATTAGTGAGGAGAAATTGTTTATTTCTTCCCCTCCCCATAGTTATAGCCATAGCCGTAGCCGTAACCATATCCGTAGCGATAGGAATGGGAGTAGCCGTATCGGCCCTGGTCGTTGCGGGTGCCGTTGAGGATGAGGGACATGCTGGCGTATTTCTTCTCCTCATAGAGGCGGTCGAGCTCGGGGAGCATCGAGCGCTCGAGCAGTCCGGCACGGATGATGAAGAAGGTCCTGTCGGCATACCTGTCGATGATCTGGGCGTCGGCCACGACCTCGATGGGCGGACAGTCGATGAGGATGTAGTCGTATTGCGAGCGCAGCCCGGCCATCAGCTCGGCAAACCTCGGCGACTCGAGCAGCTCGGTCGGGTTCGGAGGGATGGTGCCCACGGGTAGGAAGTCGAGCGTCGGGCACTCCTGGTCGGTCACGATGAGCGGCGCGATGTCAGTGCCGGGCACGCTCAGGTAGTTCGACAGGCCACGGTCGGGCGAGCCGACGTATGATGATGTCGAGCCATGGCGCATGTCGCCGTCGATGACGAGCACCTTCCGCCCCTTGAGCGCCAGCGACATGGCGAGGTTCACCGAGATGAACGACTTGCCCGAGCCTGGGTTGAACGAGGTGAGCGCGATGACGCTGTGTCCGTCGCCCGAGCCGCACATGAACTCGGCGTTGGTCCTCAGCACCCTGAAGGCCTCGTTGATGATGTCGCGCTTGCCGCCCTTCACGACGATGGCGTTGACCTCAAGGTTCTTGCCCCTGGCCTTCTGGCGTGAGGCCGAGGCCGAGTACTGGGGTATCTCGCCCAGGAACGGCACGGCAAGTCCCTCGACATCCTTGCGTCCGCGCACTCTGGTGTTGTTGGTCTCCATCACGTAGACCACCCCGAAGGGGATGGCCAGGCCCAGAAGGAACGACACCAGCAGTATGTTGCGGGCGTTCGGCGATGTCGGCCCGAAGCTACTCGGGCGGTTGACCACACGCGTGTTGTAGGCCGTGAACGCCTGCGACAGCTCGTTCTCCTCGCGCTTCTGCAGCAAGAACAGATACAGCGACTCCTTGACCTTCTGCTGGCGCTCGACCGAAAGCAGGTACTTGGCCTGCGTCGGGTTAGAGGCTATCTTCGAGGTCGTCGCCGCCTGAGACCCCTGCAGGTTGCGCATCTGTGTGGTCAGCGCCATTATGGAGTTGTCGACCGAGGCGATGATGGCGCCGCGAACGCTTGCGAGCTGGCCGTCCAGCGTAACCACCAGCGGGTTCTTCTCAGACGATTTCTCTATCAGCGAGTTGCGCTGCAGCAGCAGCCGGTTGTACTCCTCTATCTGCGATACTATGCCGGGGTTCTCGATGCCCGTGTTCGACGGAAGCAGCTGCCCGTCGTAGGCGTCCGAGGTCAGGTACGAGCGTATGTACCTTGTCATCTGCAGCTGGTTGTTCAGAGCCAGGATGTCCTGCGAGATCTGCTGGTTCTGGTTCATGTACATCGACGAGGCGGCCTCCACGTCGGGTATCAGGTGCTCGCTCTTGAACGACGAGATGTCCGAGTCCACGTTTCCCAGTTCCGACTCTATCACGCCCAGGCGGTCGTTGATGAAGTTGGAGGTCGACACCGCTATCCGGTTCTTGTCGCGTATCCACGACTCGTTGTAGACGGCTATCAGGGTGTTCAGCAGCTCCTGGGCGCGCTGCGTCGACTCGTCCGTGACGCTCAGGTTTATCACCGTGCCCTTGTCGTCGCTCATCGTCACCGTCAGGTGGCTCTCGTATTCCTTGGCCGTGGCCGCCAGCGGCGTCCTCACCACATCGAGGCGCACCTCCTCACCGGGGGTGAATCCGGCGGCACGCACGGGCACCAGCGGACCCGCGGGGGTGGCGATGGTGTCGCCCAGAGCTCCCGTCCATGTCCCGTCGTGACCCTCGCCGTCACAGTGCAGGTCGCCGACCGTCACCTTCCCCCCGGGGCTGACGGTGAGCTCGAACGATGCCGAGCCTCCCGCCGGGAACCCCGGCATCCGCACGGCCACGGGTAGCCCGTCGCCATAGGCCACCTCGCGGTGGAAACGCCCCGGAAGCCAGTAGTTCATGTCGAGGCCGAGGCGCCTCACCACCTCCTCCATAAGGTCGGGCGACTTGAGCGTGGTCACCTCGTTCTGTATGTTGGTCTTGCTCTGGAAGAGCCCGAAGTCGCCGAAATCCTCGACCCCGGCGGTCTTGCCCGACGTGTCGTCCTTGATGAGTATCGAGGCTGTCGTGGTGTACACCTTGGGGGTGCACAGCAGGTACGCCACGCCGATGCCGACGCACACGGCCACGGAGAGGAGCACCCACGGCCAGTAGTGCAGGGTGCGGTAGAGGATGTCTGTCAGGGGCACGCCCCCGGCGTTGCCTGCGGCCCTCAGGGCCGCGTTCTTTGTCGGTTCTGCCATGTCTTGTGCGGGGTTATCTTGTCAGGGTTACGATGAGGGTCGCGATGGACACGCCGAGCGAGCCGATGGTGACCCAGAAGGAGGGTGAGTACGCGCTGTTGCCGCTCGCCGTGGTGTCGCGCTTCTTCTTGTCGTTGGGCTCGACGTATATCACGTCGTTCTGCTGCAGGTAGTAGGCGGGCGACGCGGCCACCGAGGCCATGTCGGTCAGGTCGATGCGGTACGCCCGCTGCCGCCCTGTACCGTCCTCCCGCAGCACCACCACGTTCTCGCGCTGCCCGGTCGGCGTGAGGTCACCCGCCATGGCGATGGCGTCGAGGATGCTCATGCGGTCCTTGTTGAACTCGTAGCGCCCGGCCCTCGCCACCTCGCCGATGACCGAGATGCCCGTGTTGGCGAACTCCACGGTCACGATCGGGTCCTTGACCAGCTCGCTCTCACGCAGGCGCTCCTCGATATACGCGGCCACCTCCTGACGTGTCATACCGCCGATGTGCAGCCTCCCCAGCACCGGGAAGTTGATGTCGCCGTGTGAGTCGACTGTATAGCATGACGTATTCCCATCGCTACTATTGGAGGCTGTAGTGGTAGAAGACGTAGTATTACCGAGCTTGGTCTGAACTCTTACCAGGTTGAACAGGTTCGACAGGGCCGGGTCCTGCGTGGTCACTATTATCGAGAGCTTGTCCTCGGGCCTGACGCGGATGTCGAGCTGCTGCGAGGGGGCCACGGTCGCCCCGTCGGCCACGTCCTGGAAATAGGTTATGTTCTTCGGTGTCGAGCACGACCCCAGCATCAGGGCCGCGCACACAGCGCCGGACGCGATGAATCTTATGCGCATGAAATTATAGTGTATTCCTGTTTTTAACAAAATCAATTCTTCTTCTCAAGTATCCGGGAGTCTTTGACTCGCCATTCTATGTCATTATTCTCGCCCCATAGGAGAATACGGTATATGACATTCTCCCTATCGAAAGTCTCATCCTGAATCTCGCCTTCAAGTCCCATGAATGGTCCTCCGACAACAACAATCCTATCCCCCTTTCTCAGAGGGATAGAACCGACTGGGCCAACCTCATAGTCGGGAGTGAATTTGCCGATAGCTTTCTGAAACTGTTCCATAGCATGGTATGGGATAGATGCGTAAGAACCGCCATTGGTATAACACCATGCAAGATCTCCAATCTTTGCAAAAAGCGGCTGCACATCTGTCGCACGGCTTTTGAAGAACACTATGTCCGGCAATATCGGTCTCTGCTCATAGACAAGTTTTTTCTTAATTCTCTTGGCAATCTCATTGCAAGGATAGAAAAAATCGGGACGTCTGATGTTGGCACCAAGAGCAGAGACCCGCTCTTCCATCGTGTCGAATTTCACGCCGGGACGTAGCCTCATGGCATACCAGCGCGGCGGATTCTCAAGAAAAACTCCTGAAACCGCATTACGGATATGAGATGTCCTCGATTCTGAACAATCCTCAGTTTGTGAGCAGATGGAAAGAGAAGGAATACCCGACGGGGGGCATCCGAGAATTCCAACCACATCACTTGCGGATATTCCACACTGCAATGCCGCAAATGCCCAATAACTCATGACCGTCTCCCGGACATCATCAAGAATCCTGATATTTCGCAAATCAAGCAGGTGCCCTACAAGCTGTTCCGTATAGGTCTCAAGCTGCCTCGGAGTCTTCTTCGTCTGGTCGAGAGGGAAAATATATTTGCGTTTAGGACTGATATGCCTTTCGGCAATAGTCAGACACACATTTGGAAATCTATGAAGATCTTCTTTTTTCAATAACGCTATCTGGCCGATGGGCATCGCATTATTAATCAGAGAAAAAAGCAGTATATCAGACGCCAGAGCAAGCTCGCCGGACTGCCTGTAAGCAGTCTTGGTGAGGTTCAGCATCCTTGAAAAGTCATTTTGAGCGACAAGTGGTTTCCAGGAATCTGCCGACAGTTGTCTCACGCGTGCTTTTGTCTTCGCGAACATATCCGAGCTTACTGCCAGTCCATCATTTACGGCCATCCCATACAGACTCGAAATGAGATCAAGATAATGTAAGGCTGTCTTTATAGCTATGCCACGGAAACTCATATACACGAGCCAATCCTCAATCACAACCTGTGAAATTGGAGAAGAGCCAGACTCTGAAGATATGAAATTCCGTAGTGATGCAACTGCCTTACGGTAATCTGAAACTGATGTATCGGACATAGAATCCGTCTTGACACCGAAAAAGTCAAGCAGGTCGCTGCAGCTTAACGCCTTTATTTCAATTAGTTGCGTCAAATATCCCTTTTAACCGTTTACTAAATTGCGGACATATCCTCTCGACCCTCCGTCGGCACAGACATCTTTTCTGCAACAGAGGTTACGCATCGAGAATATACTTTGAATATCAGGCATTTAGGAAAAACCTTTGCAAAATCTCTTTTGAAGAGATTGTGATGCCATGAAAATTATTGTGTATCTGCGTATTAAGTATTTAGAAACGGCTTTTTGTATAAAGAAGAGGATTAAAAAGAGGTGATATTAAGAATAATTACATAATTATATTATGCTGAAATGTGCTGAATTACAGAATTTTTTTGTACTTTTGCACCGAATTTAGGTATCTCTTCAAAAGAGATTGTGATGCCATGAAACCTGCATGATGATAATAAACCCTATCTCAGAATATCTATTTGTAAACACACAAACAACCCCAAGTTAGCTTCAGTGGCAGAAGACTGGGGATACATCAACTGACGTGGAAACCCATTCGACAACGGGAGATATTTTGGGCTTGACTTAATTTCCTCTTGACCGGATTATGGTCTCACGCTAAAAGCCTGAGTATGGCTTTTGCCGGATTGTCTACTGCCATGTAACATTAGAATATGTAAGTCTACAGTAACGTTAATACCGATAATAGCACCGTCGCTGATTACGATTCCCGGATTTCACCATCCAGGCTGGAATTGATTCTATTATTTCCGGCTCAGAAAGGCAGAAGCGAGTGTCGGTGAGTTCAACTGTCTCGCTGACAAACCATCAAGATTCCGTGCCTCATCAGCTTTATAGTCAGACGAATTGATATAATCAAGATACTCTTTGGCCTCTTCAGAACCGAGCTTGACAGCTTCCCCGAAATACCGGTATCCAAGTTCAATATCTTCTTCTGTACCTCTTCCGAAAGCGTATGCCACACCCAGAGCGCTGAGCACACTGCCAAGGATAGAGTCCCACAGGCTATTTTTTCCATCTTCCGCCTCCTTAAGCAATTCCAAAGCCATATCATCATCCTGTACCACTCCGAGGCCCGACTGATAGCAGATGCCGAGATAGGCGGCACACTGAGCTTTTGTGTCGGGAGTGCATTTCGGATTCTCGTATGCTTTTTCAAACCAGTCGAACGCCCGGGCATAATCCTGCTCCGCATCGCCGCAACCTTCGTAATGGTAGTAACCCATCTCGAACTGTCCGGCTGCAAGGCCGCCGTTTGCAGCCATTTCATAGAGCTGATAGGCAAGCCCGATGTCCTCTTCCAGTTCCTCACCTGCTTCGTAGACATGCCCGGCGTTATAGGCGGCCTGAGGATCGCCTTTACGGGCAGCCTCCATATAGCGCAGAAGGCCGCCGTATGAATCGCCTTTCTCGGTGCGCAGATAATAGCCATAGTTGCAGCAGATCACCGGCGAAATATCGGCCAATCTCTGATAATATTCCTCGTATACGTCGGTCGGTATGTCGCATAGTCCGGATTTGCGGATATTGGCATAATTGCCCCACCCTGCACATAAGCCCCCTGCAAAGCTACGTTCGTACCACTCCTTTGCTATCGGATAGGCCCATTCGTTATAATCGTTTTCATCCTTGAATTGCTTGGCATAATCAGGTTCGACGCGCAGATAGTCGCCCCAATAATATACATTTCCGACCATATAGCAGCAGAAGGCATCGCCACGCTCTGCCTGCCCGAGAATCTCCTCAAACGCTTCCTTAAACGAAGCAAACGGCATTCCACGTTCCACCGAAGGGGTAAGGTTTCCGCTTCTTGCGGCACAGAGCACACCTGTGGCACTACCCATCATCGCGCTCTTCTGCATCAGCTTGGATGCGTTGGCATCGTCAGCTTTGAAACCTGCCTGTGCCCACACATATTCCTCACCCATGAAGCAGCGTGCTATGAATGCCAGGGCATCCGCATCACCTTGTTGCGCTGCCTGCATGAGTAGTGCATATCCCCGGCGGATCTCTTCCCGGTCGAAACTCGACCAGATCAGCTTGACAGCCGTTTTTACTGATTTGCTATATTTGCCTTTCATTATTCTTTTCCTTCGTCTGAAAATCTGAACATCAGCCTCTCAAAATAGTTGTTGACATCAAACGGCACACACTCATCCATTGGATCGGGCAATACCTCGCCATCAATCAGACTCCACAGCCAGTTTCGCAGAAGCCCTGCATCATGAATGACACCTCTGAAACCTACAGGCTCCTGCTCTGTCCATCTGACATACTCTACTTTATATCCTGCTGTCGGCGCAGCCTCATTGTCGCCTATGCGGATATTGACATAACCTCCATTCTCTTTTGTAAAAATATAGAGCATACTCCGGGATTTGCCATCTATGATATTTTCCAGAGCACAGACAATATCCGAGCATCCGAAATATCTGAAATCCTCGTTGTCCACTGTCAGTCTGTCTTCCTCTTTTTCGTGCTCGGGATATACCTTCTGACACTGCCACCCTGTCATGTCGGGGAGTGTGGCCGACCGGAAGAAACCGCATAATATATCTGTAGCCAGATTACAATCAACGCCTGTCCTCCACATCCTAAACATGTATCCGTTCACTCTAAAGCATACTGCTATGCTACCATCTTTATAATAATCAATGGAATATGCCTCGGCGTAGCGTACCAGCACCACCGGTACGCATTTTTCGAGATATACCGACTCGTGTTCCTCAATATCATGAACAGCGTCATATATCTTCTCTTCGGTGACGTTTGACGTGCGTCTGGTGCCGTTCTCTGTTCCCAGCACATATTGCGGCTTTCCGATTTTCAGTCCTGGGAAAATACTACCTGTTCCGGCCCTCATTTCAACAGATTTGAAAGAGTTGAATCACAAAACATCGTAGGAGTAAACTCTACTATATTGTAATCAGCAATATCATTGATATAGAACGGGTCCTGCGTAATGATGGCATCGACTGCTCTACGGTTTTCGGCCTTAATCATAATCACACCACCCATTCGAGGTATTTGTGGGCCGGAGGCAATGAAATCACCTGCAGCATAATGCTCAGCAAGATATTCGCGATGCGCCTGTAGGAAATGGTCAACCTCCTCGAGAGATTTCTTGTAAGTCAGTATTGCTATAAACATACGAAATCAATTTCTTAAACTTTCAAAATTTCGTGGATTGGATTACGCCAAGCCGCCCACAAAGTTACAAATTTATTATTAGATTTTAACAATTCAGCATGGCGACCTGCCAGAAATTTGATTTAGGTGATTATATCAACCAATTAAACTACCACCATAAAAGATGTATACCTATATTGATACACATAATGCTCTCTATTATAATAGATTAGCGTCGGCGTGGTGACTTTTGTGGTGACCCGAATGGGTACAAATAAATAAAAGGCCGCTAACTCATTGAGAATTAGCGGCCTTTTAAGGAATGCCAGCATTCCTTATACTTGTGTTATATGATTATCAACGATATATTCAATATTACGATAGCATCATATACTCTATATATTCTACAAGACGACAAAAATACACAACGGGAATCAAGGCTTTTGGCCTTGACCCCCGTTGGTATTGGTTTTAGATACTATCCCCTACGATACGAGGGCTTCGGCTATGTTGGCGGTGTTTATGAGCGACTGCCAGGAGTGGATGTTCATGCTGAAGGTGAGCCTGACGGGCGGGTCGAGGCGGCGACCTATCGTGGCGAGGGATTCGGCGAGCCCGTTGCGGGCCGTGGTGTAGGCGTACGTCCACCGTCGCCTGAGGATGGGGAAGAGATACTCCCTGTCCACGTCCCGGTAGCGGTCCACAATCGACATGGCCTTGGCGCCGAGTGTCACGCGCCGCTCGCGGCCCCTGAGGCGACGTCGGTAGGTGAGGACGTTGCCGTCGAGGTTGTCACGGGTCAGCGTGGCGATGTCTGTCAGCTCCATGCCGTGGGTGTAGAACCCGAACATGAACATGTCGCGGGCCAGACCGAGCGGCGCGTCGTCCGACAGGTCAAGACCCTCGAGCTGACGGATGGCCGACAGGCCGAGGCCGGTCTCCACGGCCTTCTCTCCGCCACGCGGGACGTTGGTCCTCATCTCCACGGGCCACGTGAAGCCGGATGACAGCAGCCCCTCGCGCCCGGCGCGGAGGACGGCCGTGCGCAGGTTGCGCAGGTAGAACGAGGCCGTCCCGGGCGACACCCTCCCGGCAAGATACTCGCCGTAGCCGGATACGAATTCGCCTGTCAGGGCACCGAGGGGCATCTCCGTGCCGTCCATGTAGCCCTCCAGGCTGCGCAGCGTGCTGCGGAGCGACTTTGCCGACGGCTTCCCCTCACTGGCATATTCCAGGATAAGCGCCGAGAGGTATCCACGCAGGGTCGATATGTCGTTCGGGGCTGTCTGGCTGTCCGGGCCTTTCCTAGGCTCGAAGCGGTCTGAGAATACCTTGGCTATCCTTGCGATGTCGTCGCGGACGGGATATCTCCCGTCATAACTGCGGATACGTCCGGCGTATGGGTTCTGGCCGTGG
>ENA-OPCN01000195-OPCN01000195.1-human-gut-metagenome-genome-assembly--contig:-NODE-195-length-58879-cov-7.802037_pt1 | contig 58879 bp, 67 predicted proteins | sample MGYA00241567_ERZ501485 | MGnify/ENA primary metagenome ERZ501485 (study PRJEB25962, sample SAMEA2042579) | human gut metagenome | biome: human gut; feature: human-associated habitat; material: faeces...
GCACCGCAAAAAGGCCCGCTGTCCGGGTGCGTTGGGAGTTTTCAGATACACCCTACAATTTTGGAAAGCGGCTTGACATGGATTTTTGATGGATATACGGCAGCCCCGGCTCGGAATACTCTGGGCCGGGGCATCTGTTTAGTCTCATAGAATGGGAATGTAATTATAAGAGTATAGATTGGTGCAGTTGCCAGTCTTGTCAGTTTTATGCCTGCATCTCATTGCTGTCGGCATAGCAGCTTTCATCCGTCTGCGCGGCCAGAAAATCATAAATTTCGGAGAAGGCCGTCCGGCCATAGAAATCGTCCGCGTTGATGACGGCGAACGGGCCGTTTACCACGCCCTTGCAGCAGGCCAGCGCATGGCCGGTGCCCCATGGCTTGGCGCGTCCGGCCGGGACGGAAATGCCCTCCGGCAGACGCTCCAGCTCCTGAAAGACATAGGAGACCTGGAAATACCGTTCCATGCGGTCGCCGAAGCATTCGCGGAACTCCGCTTCCATCTCGCGCTTGATGATGAACACCACGTCGCGGAAGCCCGCGCGCCATGCGTCAAACAAGGAAAAATCAATGATGATGTGTCCCTCCGGATCGACCGGCTCGATCTGCTTGAGGCCGCCGAAGCGGCTGCCCATGCCTTCGGCCATAATCACGAGTGACGGGTTTTGTCTGCCCAATTTATTACCTCACAATACAAAGCAAAGCTTCATCTGGCAAGGATTCCGGTTGCCTCGTAAAACTGCTGCTGGGATAGAAGCTGCGTTTTTAATTGGGACTGGAAGCGATTTTGCGGGATAAACGCAGCAATTTCATCCGGCTGAATGTCCCAACGGAGCACATATCGTGCAGCTGCGTTGGACGCGGTGCGCCCGACGATCTGAAAACGCTGTTGAAAAAATGAAATATTGGAGTATACTCCAACCAGAGGCAGCAGTGTTTCATCCAGCAGCCAGGAGTGGCAGCTGAAAAACCGGAACGCATACGCTGGGAAGTGTTTTGGAAAAAATGCGCGTGCCCGCGCGAACGAGGTGTCGCACGCCGCAGGATCGAGCGAACCGCCGCGGCAGATGTGCACAGACACCAGCGGCTCGCCCGGTTCAAGTCCAAAAGCCGGGGCGGCAAAGTCCGCCGGCTCCATGCAGAATTGAAGTCGTCCAAGCTGGAACAGCCGCAGCGTCAGATGATTCGTCAGCCATGCGCTTTCGGCAAGGCCGATCCTGCCGCTGTAGTTCCGGTATTCCGCCGCCCAGCGGCCGATATCGTCGATCGTATGATAAAATACCTCGTCCGGAAGCTGGTGCCTTTGATAATCGTTCAGCAGCTTCTGACTCCAAAGGAGCGCTGCGAGCAGATCCGTCTTGGGATCGCCGCTCCAACGGAGCGTGTCTGCCCTGTAAATTTCGGCGGCCTGAGAAAGTGCCGGAAGCAGCGCTTCCTCAAAGTCCTTTTGATAGAGCGCGTCCAGACCCTGACGGGTATATTCCTGCCGCGCAAAGGAAATCGCCTGTTCGATGTTGTTCATTTTGTACCCAACCTGTAGAGATTTCTCAGGAAGCGCTTTGCGACCGGGTTTTCCTGCCGCAGATCCAACTGGCAGATCACATAGTGCTTGCCCTCGTATAGCTTTTCTGCCGCAGCCAGTACTGGCCCCCAATTTCCCTGTTCGTCCATATTGTTGGACAAAAGAATGGGCGTAAAGCCCTCGGCAGTAAAGGTCGTGTCCAGAAGCGGCGTGATGCAGTCCTCCTTGGCGTCATACCAGTAGGAGAAGTCCTGCTCCTTGAATTCCGCGACAGCCGGGTAGCCGGTCTTGCGGGAGACGAAGTGCAGCGGGAGCATGCCGCAGGGCTTGACCGTCACGGTTTCGCCCGCAACGGTATGCACGCCCGGCTCCAGCTTCAGAATGACAACATTGTCGTTCGGTACGACAGTCACGTCCTGAAATACGGTCAGCTTCTGCTCTGCGTCATTGACAACGTCCCCGTTCCCGTCCAGCAGGACGGCGCGGAGCGTCAGCATTTCGCGGTCTTGCGCGGTCTCTGCCGGGAATTCGGCGCTGGCGATATAGGCTGCGCGGCAGGCGTCCGCGTGCGCGGGGACGCGCCCGGTCTGAATCAGCTTGTTTTGTTCGTTGTAAAGCTCAAAGGCAAGCGTATACGCGCCGGATTTCGCGGTATCATTGCACAGGAACGCTTCGATCTGAATCGTTTCGCCCGCCGTATAGGCAAAGCGGTCGGTGCGTAGCGACACCAGCAGGGGCGCGAGTGCATCTCGGTAGGCAAAATACGCCTGCTTCGGGATGCGCTTGCAGTCCATGATGGACTTCATCCAGCCGCTGGGCCATGCGTCGATGAACAGATGAATGGCGTTCGAGACCATGCGGTCGTCGCGGCGGAATGCCTCGGTCATCATGCGCGCGGCAAAGGCCTGATACCGCTGGCTGCGGCTGATCCAGCCCTGCATATCCTCCTGCGTGTCATAGAAAAAGCCGCTGAAGCTCTTTGTCTGGCTGCGGACAATGCGGCCCGGGTCAAACGGCTCACGCATCCATTCGCGCGGGTAGCACTCCTCCATGACCTCCGCTGAATCCAGCCCCTCTGCGCCGTATTCACCGCAGCCATAGTACCAGCCGGGCTTGACAGGCAGCCAATAGCCCCGGTGCAGACGGCCGATGTCAATACCGTGGCCGTTATACCACATGGGGTAGCAGTGGTTGTCCGGCATCCCGTCTGTGGGCGGGTCATAATCGCCGTCCACGTGCTTGATGACCTGATCGGGGTTCGAGAGCTTCACAACAAGGTCACAGCAGGTGAAGAAGTTTTCCAGTTCCGGACGGATCAAATGTCGGTGCGGCTCGTTATTGGCGTTCGGAAACGGCTCGTTGATATAACTGACGACGACATTGCACGGATGCTTACGCACCATGCGCGCCAGTTCCTCCGCTTGCCGGATGCCCTCCGGGACGCGGAAGCGGCGCATGACGCCGAACAGCGGAAGATCCGTCTGCGTCATAAGGCCGAGCTTGTCGCAGTATTCGTAGACCTCATCCTGCACCGGCCGCTGCGTCAGACGCAGAAAATTCATGTTGCAGAGTTTGGCCAGCAGAATATCGTCGATCAACTGCGGAAGATCGCCGCGCAGCACGTCCTGCTGCTCAAAGCCCATCGTATTGGCCCCGCGCAGACGGATGGAGCGGCCATTGAGATAGAACATCCCCTTGCGCTGCGGACTTTCTGTGTCCTGCGTAAAGCTGCGCATACCGAACTGCTGCGCAAGGCGGTCGGTGCACGTCCCGTTTACAAGAACGGCTGCATGGAGCTGGTACAAATACGGGGTTTCCAGATCCCACAGCTTTGCGTCCGGCAGGTCAAATTTGAGTTTGTACAGATTCTTTCCGTGCTTGAGCGGCATGGGAATGCCCTTTCCAAGCTCGGACTTGACGGCGGCCTCCGTCAGGCTGTCGCCCATGCCGACAAAGCGCGTCGTCTCCGGCGTAAAGCGGTGGTCTTCAAAGACCGTCTCGGGGAAGTTCTGCCCGTAGAGTGAAAGCGAAAGCTCGACCGGGAGGGTATCATATCTGTCGTTCTGAATTTCCAGCCATGCTTCTGCCTTCCCGTCCAGCGGACGGATATAGAGGTCGCTGATATGGACGGAATTTCGGATCTCCACATAGACGCGGTTGTAAATGCCCGTCCCGGAGGGGCAGTGGTGCCAGCCGTCCAGCGGACCGTCCCAGCCGAGACCGGTGGCGGCATAAAGCTTGTCGCCTTCTGTTTCTTCGCTGCCGCCGGGATCGTTTCCCATATAAATATGGTCATTATACAATTCAACTTTCAACCGGTTTGTGCCGTCTTTGACGATGCCTGTAATCTCAAACTCGAATGGAGAGAAGAAGCCTTCATGCTCTCCGACAAATGTGTCATTGACGGTAACGACTGCACGGTAATCCGCGCCGTCAAAATGGATATAGACCGACTGGCCCGCCAAAAGCGCAGGCAGCTCAAACGTGGTTTCATATGTCTTTTTGCACACGCCGATCGGCCCGCCGTATTCCGGGATCGTGACCGGTTGACCATCGCGCAGAAACGACGTGAGATCCATGCGCCGGCGCAGGCTTTCAAACGCAGGCGCGTGATTTTCCAGAAACGGGCGGTATGCTTCCCGCATGGCAGCAAGCTCGGTTTTCAGTTCTTCCGTTGTAGACAGATGCGGCTTGACTGCGATGGGCTGTGCACCTGCCTGTTCCAGACGGCAGATAACGGTTTCATGCGGAATTGGCGTGACCGGCTCCAGAAGCGCAGCGTTCCCGCCGATGCCGTTTGCCGCGATTTGTGCGAATTGATCCATATATGTTCTCCTTTTCGCTGCTTTTTCGTATCGTAACACAGCGCATATAGGGAGGCAATCTGTGAAAATGACACTTTAACCCGCAAAAATGTCATATTTGCCACCTATGAATTTTGACCCGCATTCTTTTAGAATGCGATACAGAGGATACTGGACCGATGGACGGATGTGAGGCAGCTTATGTTTGAAGCATTTTTTACGGATCCCTGTATGCGATACCGCACAGAGGTGATCAACGGCATTGACTTTTACGGGTTGGGATTCAGCATGGTACGCGGCGAATGTGTGGCGGAAGGAACGCTGCGCTGGATGCAGAAAGGCGAAGCTGCGGCCGTGCTCATCACAAATACGAGCCTGCCGGATATGTCTGGGTTTGAACTTGCCAGACATGTCCGCAGACAGTTTCCGTGCCTCCGCGTGATTTTTTTGACTGACACGCCGAACCTTGCGGAAGCGCAGCAAGCCGTCCGGTGCGGTGCATATGACTATTTGCCGAAGTCTGACGGGATCGCCGCGCTGCGCAGCGCGATGATCCGCGTTTCAGAGGAACTGCACACAGAAAGTCGGGAAGAAGCATATCTGCGCGGCCAGCAAAACTGGGATGAGTGCATTTCGAGACTTCTGAAGCTGCTTCTGGCACTGAAGCCGGGCATCGACGAGGATCACTGGCAAATGTATTCCAAAGTCAAGCCGCTGCTGAGCGATGCTCCGCTGCGCATGGAGGCTCTGCTGGTGCGCTCTTTGATGGAGGAACTGCGCGCAGAAATTTGCCGCAGGGATGAGGCACTGGCCGCGCAACTCCGAAGTAACATGATGGCTGCGCCGCTGGGCATGCTGACCTCCGCGCAGGGAACGGCGGCGTACATGGACGCCATCTGGGCGCTGCTTTCCGAAAAGGGCTATATCACGCAGGAGGACGCGCTGAAAAGCGATCCCATCGGGCGCGCCTGCGTCTATATGCAGTCGCACCTCTCGGAAAAACTGACTGTGCAGGAGCTGGCTGAGTATGTCCACATCAGCCCGCGGCATTTTATCCGGAAATTCCAGACAGAGATGAACGAGAAATTTACGGATTATCTGGCCCACATCCGTGTTCAGGCGGCAATTCAAATGTTGGAGGCTGGTCGGGATGTCAAATCCATTCCGGAGGCGGTCGGATATAGAGACGAAAAAAGCTTTTATTCCGTGTTCCGGAGGTTCGCGGGCTGTTCCATGCGCGAATACCAGCAGAAACTGAACTTGAGCCAGCGAAAGGAGAAGCAACCATGATAAAGCTATGGAACCAAACCATGCCGCACCGCTGCGTAGAGGATGCGTTTGAACCGTATCTTACGCCATATGACTGTGACGCCGCAAAGACGGCAATTGTCGTGTGTCCGGGCGGCGCTTACTGCGGCCGGGCGGACTATGAGGGAAATGACGTTGGCGCGTGGCTGAATACCATCGGGATAACAGCCTTTGTGCTGGAATACCGTGTTGCGCCGAGTAAAGCCCCGGCGCAGCCGTCCGACGCGCAGCGGGCCATGCGGCTGGCAAGAAAGCTCTGCATGGAGCGTGGGATCGAGCGCCTTGGCATCATGGGCTTTTCCGCCGGGGGCCATCTGGCAGCGACACTGTCTGTTCACTATGATGAAGCCTTTTACCCGCCGCAGGATGAGCTTGACAATCTATCTGCCTGCCCTGATTTTACCGTCCTTTGCTATAGTGTGATCGACATGGGCGAGTACCGACACGATTGGAGCCGCCGCTTTCTACTCGGCGATGTGCCGGATGAGGCACAGATCGAATTCTATTCTCCGCAGCGCTGTGTGACAGAAAACACTCCGCCCGCCTTTCTCTGGCACACAGCACAGGATGCAAGCGTTCCGGCAATCAATAAGCTCGAAGCCGGACATATCCGGACACTGTACGTTTGTGACAAGCACATCCGCAACTTCGCCCTTTCGCAGCCATTGCAGCATATTTTCCGCTTTGGTTTCTCCACGAACCATTTCAAAGCCCAGCGAATAAAAATCAATGCTGTTAATTACATTGATGCGGTAGATCAGATCCGGATCTGAAAAAAACGCTTCAAACATAGGCTACCTCACATCCATTCATTGGTGTTGCACCTGCCGGGACGGCAAAAACGCACAAAGCGGCTATTACTTGTTTCCAAAGGCGTTCACCATTACGCAGCCGGCGGTAATCAGCACAAGACCGATGATTCCAACCGTGGAGAGTTTTTCCTTGTATGCAAAAATCGAAACCAGCGAGGTGACAATCAGTCCAACGCCGCACCAGGTTGCGTATCCGATATTCAGGTTGATCCGGTTCAGACTTTTTGCAAAGGTGTAATGGCAGACAATATACGCCGCCGCGCAAATCAGCGACGGGGTCAGCTTTGTAAAGCCCTCCGTCTGCTTCAGATAGCTTGTGGCGATAACCTCCGAGACAATTGCAATGGCAAGAAATGCATATTCCATTTTGCCTCACAGTCCTTTCTGTTCTAATTGCCGGATGAGTGCCGGAACATCGGCGACGGAATCCAAAATGTAATCCGCCGCAGGCGCCAGCTGCTCTCTGGATGAAACGCCGCTTAAAACACCAACGGCGATTGCGCCGCCGTTGTGCGCAAAGTTCATGTCGTTTATCGTGTCGCCCACAACAAGGATATTTTCCGGCGCGATGTGCCACTGCGCCGCGGCGCACGAAATGATGCGCCCATCCGGCTTTAACGGCATATCCCCTGCCATCTGATCTCCCGCGAAAAAGGAGAACAGCGGCAGAATCTGCAAGCCTTTCAGACATTTGACCGCGGCCTCGCAGGTATCCGTGGTTGCAACGCCGAAATGAATGCTCTTTTCATGCAGCGGCTGCAAAATGGCCGGCAAATCTCCAATGCCCTTGATACTTTTGTTCTCCGCAAAGCTCTCCTCGTCAAAATACCGGGTGAGCTTTCCCTCCAAATCCCGCGTGTCAACCGGTGCTTGCGCGTGCATCGCTTCCAGCGCCGGCTTCATGTCAATCGCCATATCCAAAAATGTTTTCCACGCGAATGAACCGTCAGGAAGCACGTGATTTTGTATAATTCCGATAGAATTGAGCGCTTTTTCCGTGTGGATATCGGTGACTGGGATTTTGTAATCCGAAAGAATGCGCCGGATGACGCACTGCGCGGCAGGAATCCAGAATTCGTTGAAATCCAGCAGCGTTCCGTCTTTGTCAAAAATAATCCCGGATATTTTCATGTGATCTCTCTGTCCTTTCTCTTGCAGAACGTAATGCTGCGCTTCGATAACAGCAGACAGTTACATTCTAAAAGAATGTGAGCCAGTACGAACAGGGTGCATTCATGACATTTTTATACGCAATCACGCCATGATTGCAATTGCTCTTAAAAAGTGTGCATGCTATGATTTTAAAAGAAAGCAACCGGAGAATCAAGCGTTTGAAAAAGAACCACCAGTCATGTGTGCAATGCATGACTGGTGGTCTCCTTTATACAGTAACGCTCAGCTGCTTTCTTCCGTCCACATGCGGGAGAAGCAGCTTTTGGTTTTTCGTAATGGTGATCTCATACCGGCAGCCGCGGAAGACGCGGGTGACCTTTGCCGGAAGCAGCTGCTCCGGCAGGCAGGGGTCGATCTCGAGGCCGTCCCACGTTGGGCGGACGCCCAAAATGTACTGCGTCGCGGCCAGATACATCCACGCCGCCGTACCGGTCAGCCACGAGACGTTGGCCAGGCCGAATTTATCGCTCTCCGGGCCGAAGATATTCGACGAATAGACATACGGCTCCGCCTTATAGCGCTCTGCACCGGCGGTTTTCTGCGCGACCATCGGCAGAAGCTGGTGGTAATACTTCCAAGCGTTTTCCGGGCGTTTCAGCATACATTCTGCGATAATCGCCCATGTGTTGGCATGGCAGAACACGCTTCCATTTTCGCCGCAGCCCTTGTTGTAGCAGGTCAGGTTTTCTTCCTTCGTCGGGTAGTCCGTCGTCATGGCCGGATGAATTTTCTTGATGCCGAGTTCGGTATCGAGATATTTTTTGACGCTGTCCATGGCCTGTATTTGCTGCTCCTGCGTGCCGAGGCCGCTGAGGACTGCCCAGCTCTGCGTGTTGAGCCAGATCTTTGCCTGCGGCTCCGAGCCGATAAAGCGGCCCTCGTCCGTGATGCAGCGGCAGAACCACGCGCCGTCCCACGCAAGCGTGCGGCAAAGCTCCTTCTGGCGGGCATAGAGCGCTTTGCATTCCTCTGCAAATTCCGGTTCGCCCTTGCGCTCGGCCAGTTCCTGCATCATGCGCAGCGCGACGGCAAACTGCATCCCCGTCCAGATGCTCTCGCCCTTCCCCTTGCGGCAGACCTTGTAGAGCATGTCGTTCCAGTCGGAGCTGAGCATCAGCGGGAAGCCGTGCGCGCCCATGTTCTGCGTGGTGAAGCGGATGGACTGTTTGATATGCTCCCAGATCGTGCCGCTGCCGCCGTCGAAATACGGGGCCTGCGTGTCGAGGTACGAAACGTTTCCCTCTTCCAGCGCGATGTGATAGGCGTCCATGACCAGCCAGAGGTGGTTGTCCGAGTGGACGCGCGTGACCGGCTCCCAGCCCTCGGTGGGGAAGAAATAGTGGTTGCAGTGGCCGTCCTGATACTGCTGGGTCAGGAGCAATTCAAATTTCTCTTTTGCCCGGTCAAGTTGAAGCGGGATCATGGCCAGCACGTCCTGCGCGGTGTCGCGCACGCCGATGCCGCGGAACGTACCGGTGGCGTAGTAGCTGATATTCCGGGAGAAGCGGAAGTTCCGCTCCATCTGATAGGGGTTCCAGATGTTAATCATCGTCTCCGCGTTCTTGTCCGGGAGGCTGCACTGGAAGCCGGAGAAGAAATCCTCCCACGTCTCCGCCAGCTTCTGCATGGAGGCGGCGAAAAAGTCAGGGGCTTTGCAGGCCGCAAGGGACCGGAAGATCTCGTCCTCCGTCATCTCCGTGCCGAGATAGATATTGACCGACTTCGCTTCTCCGGCACGGAGCGTCAGCGGCAGTTCCAGCGCGAAGCACGGGTCGCCGCCGAAAAGTGTGGAATTTTTCAGGTGCTCATGTTCGAGTCCGACCGGCGCTTCCTCACTGCGGTAGCTGCCAATGAAGGCATCACGGTCGCAGTCAAACCCGGCGGCAGGCGCGTCGCTTGCGAAGTAGACCAGCGGCGTCTCGTCGGGCTTCGGCTGATTTTCCACGACGTAGCGGTAAATGAGCACGCCGTCCTTTTCATAGACGGACAGCTGGTGCTTGTTGTAGCACTGCCATTGCAGCTCGCGCATGAATTCCATCATGCCAAGCTCGACGTAGGGGTAAATCGTCACGTTCCGGTCACGGTCGGAGCGCAGCTCCAGATGCCAGAGCATGACGTTTTTCAGCGGGCTGACCAGATACGTCGCCTCGGCGTGCAGGCCGTCACGCTCCGCTGAGAAGCGGGTGTAGCCCATGCCGTGCGCAGCCTCCCATTTCTCGGGCTTGCAGGCGCACGGTTCGCTGGTCGGGCACCAGACGGCATTGCCGTCCTTGATGTAAGTATAGAAGCCGCTGCGGTCGGTCGGCAGGTGGAAGAAGCGGTAGTGGTTGATGCGCCAGATCTGCGGCGAACGGTACCACGCAACGCCGCCGCCCGCCTGCGAGATCATCGCATGGAGCGTTCCGTTGGATAGGTAGTTCATCCACGGGGTCGGCATATTGTACCGGGACAGCACAATTTCCCGATTCTGATTCTCAAAACGGTATGGGTTCATTTGTCCGTCTCCGTTCTTTTTTGTGCCAGCAGCCACTGCAGGAGCATTTCATCATACGCATACGTCCATGCGTCATGGCCGCAGTCTCCAAAAACCGTCAGCCTTGCATTGCCGCCCGCACGCTGTATTGCCTTGACCATATCGACCGTCTCCGTCAGGGGTACGACATCGTCCAGCGCACCATGAAACGCCCAGACCGGCATAGTCAATACCTCTGCGTTCCACGGCATTCCGCCGCCGCAGCAAGGCGCGATAGCCGCGAACAGCTCCGGCGCCGCCATCGCAAGGAACCATGTGCCGTATCCGCCCATGCTGAGTCCTGTCAGCGTGACCCGATCCGGGTCACAGGCGTATGCTTCGATCATGCGGCAAACGAACCGCTTCAGTTCCGGAAGCATCGCCACCCAAAAGGACCCTTCCGGGCAGCGCGGTTCGATCAGCACGCAGTCTTCTTCCCGCGTTTCTGTCAGGATGTTCGCCAGTCCATGAATCTCCGCCTTCTCCAGATCCTCACCACCGCCGCGTTCACCTGCGCCGTGCAGCTGGACGATCATTGGAAGGCCTGCGTGCATCCGCTCCGGCATCCGGACGGCATAGGCAAAGCCCGCATCTGTCAACCGATGATATTGTACGTTCATTTTGTATCCTCCGCCCTGTCTCAAATGACATTTGCCGACGCGATCTCATGCCAGAAAATTGCCCGTGTCGCCTGTCCGTCGGCTTTTTCCTCGCAGCAGCAGTCGAGAACCGGCTCCTCCAGCTCCTCGATCCGGTCGAGCCGTCCTTCCGCATAGGCCAGCAGCCGGTCTCTGCAATGCAGCAGTCGCTGGCGCTGGCCGCCGATGCGAAGATCAACCACGTCAAAGCCCTGCGGCTTGTTTTCGTGCATCCACTGCTGCTCATAGGCCGCATAAAACGCGTCCAGCCGTTCGAGCGCCGCGTCATAATCGGTGCAGAGCGCCTTCGCGGCTTTTTTATCGCCGGACAGATACGCCGCCCTTGTGCGGATGCCAAGGTCTGCTTTCACACTCAAAAATGCGCAGAGCGCCCGCAGGGAGCGGAACAGATAGCCATACTCGGCGTGAGATTCATACCTTGACAGCCTCGCGGCGCAGTCCGCATAACCAGCCGCGTCGCCCGACTTCACGCGGTTGTCGAACTGGCCCATGAACGGGTCACAGTAGAGCAGATATTTCTCCGGGTTATAAATCGCCTCAGCGGAATCGTTCTGCGTCCCGATCAGGTCGAGCGCGCGGAAATCCTCAAACGGAATGCCGAATTCCCGTTCGAAATTCGCGTGAATGGTTTCCACATCGTCAATGTCCTGCGCCATCTGCGAGACGGTAAACAGCGCCGGAAGCACAGCAAATTTGGAGCATTCCGCGCCGTTGTCGCCCCACATGGTCATGACGACATTTTCAACGCCCTTTGCGTGGCAGGCTTTCATTGCCTCGCGCATAGTCGCGATGCTGAACGTGTTGTGCGGCGCAAAGCCCGCCCATGTCCAAAGTCCGCCCGCGAACCACGAACCGCTTTTGATTGCGTTGTGGGCGTCAATATTTCTCTCATAGCTCTGCCGGTCGCGGCTAAAATAATCCCAGTACACCAGGTGAATATTCTCCGGCACCAGCTGTCTGACTTCCTCCGGAATTTCGCCGAGCTCCGGGTTTTGATTGAAATTGGTAAAGTAATCCCCGCCCGCCAGACGGAAGAACATATCGCCCCACATCAGAAGCTCGAAGCCATATTTTTTCGCCATTTCTGACACCCTGCGCAGATGTTCCATCAGGATGCTGAAGCGATCGCGGTAGCCGTGCAGCGTCAGATATTTGCCAAGGCCGAGCAGATCCGCTTCGTCCATGCCGATGTTTACAATATTGGTGCGCAGACATTCGCGCAGCGTGCGGAACATTCCATCGACCAGCGCATAGGTGCGCTCGTCGCCGGTCAGCAGGATATCGGCGGCATCGCGGATCTCCCGGTAGACCGGCCAGTGAAACAGGGCGTTGACATGGGCAAGCGTCTGGATGCACGGGATGACCTGCATCCCGTGCGCTGCCGCATACGCATCGATCTGTTTTAATTCCGCCTTGCTGTACCGTCCGCGCAGATGGCCGAAATAGGGCTGGCCGTCCACCTCATAGGTGTCCTCCATATAAAGATGCAGCGTATTGCAGCCGAGCTTCGCGGTCAGATCGACCCAGCGCTTGACGCTTTCCGCCGTCATAACGGCGTTTCGTGAGCAGTCGAGCATTGTGCCGAAAGTCTTGAAAGTATGTTCCATTTCTTTATCCTTTCCAGTCCGGTCAATAGTCAAACACGCGGTCTTCTCCCGCGCCAAAGCGCAGCAGATAGATGCGCCGCTGATTCGGCTTCAGGAGCAGCACGTCCCATAAATCTTCTGTTTCCGCACCCAAGCCCCGCTCCGTGCATTTCCGGACGTTCGGAAACAGCGATTTTATCGGCTGCGGGCGGACTGAGTCGATCAGGAAATATGGGATGTGACAGAACGTAGTTTCGTAATCGCAGGCGTAGTGCCCTGCAAACCAACCACCGATGCGGATACCGTGCTTTTGCGCCTGCCGCAGCAGCATCATAGCCGGCTCAGAGGCGTATTCCATATAGTTCCATGGGTCAGCACCCGTTTCAAAACGCGACTTTGGCAGTGCGTGCGAAAACAGGAATATCGCCCATCCCTCAGGAAGCTGGAGCGCCTCTGTCTTGAGCCACGCAAGCTGCTCCACGCCGTATTGACAGCTTTTTTCAAAAAGCTCCTCCTGCTCGTCGATCTGCGGCAGATGGGATGAGAGAAAAATCAGCCGCATCTTTCGGTCATAAAAATCGACAAAATAGTACGGCTTGTTCCGCGGCCGGTGCAAATTCACGTAAGACTCCAGATACGCCGTTTCTTCATACCAGCGCTCGTCTGTAACAATGCCCGTCACGATTTGGCCGACATAGCGCTCATTGCGAAAGCCATCGTCGTCGCCGCAGGCAATGTAGAGCTTGCCGGAAGCTGTTGCATTCTGAAACCGCGCCAGCTCCTGCGAGAGTACAAAGCGGGACGCATTTTCGGGGATGCTGCCGTTTAAAATATCGCCAAGGTGGATGACGCCGTCAAAATGCGTCTGCGCATCGACCGCGCGGATGTTTTCGTCCGTATGATCCGCGAAATCCGACACAGCCGTTCCCGCAAGCAGCGCGAAGCAGAGATCGTCCGGCTCCCGGAGTGCATGGAGCTTTTCTGTCAGCGACCGGCAATTGTCCGCAAAATGTGGTTCCATATGGATGCCTCCATCTATATTTAATAATGAACGATTCTGTCTTCGCCAGCGCCGAAGCGTTTTAGATAGACCCGGCGTTCACTCTTTTTCAGAACGAGCGCATCCCAGAGATCTTCGCTCGGCGTGCCCAGCTCTCTCTCCCAGAAGCGCACGTCGTCATCAAACAGCTGCGGATCATATGCAGTTTCTGACGCAGTGATGATAAACGGAATTCCAAAAAGCGTTACAATCCGATCGCCGTGATAGTGGCCAATGAACCACCCGGCAATGTCAAAGCCGTATTGCTTCCGGCACTGGTCGAGCGCGGAAAAGATCTGATTGCCGTTGACGATGTCGTTCTTTTCGAGTGCAGTTTTCTCATCGAACAGCAATGCAGAAAACGGCGCGTCATGCGAGAATAGCATCACCGTCCAGTCCGCCGGCAAAACCAGCACCTCGTTTTGCAGCCACTGGATTTGTTCTTCCTCGTATCCGAAGATCATGACCGAACCGCCGCCGCGGTGCTCATAAAAATACGAGCACAGGAACACAAGGCGAACCTTTTCCTTCGCAATATCTACATAGTAATATGGCTTCTGCGCCGGACGGCGGACGTTCTGCTCCGCGTCCAGAAAGCCGATGGCCTCCGGCCAGAGCCACGCGGAATACGGCCCGCTGCATGCGTCGTGATTGCCCTGCACCGGGAAGAAGCGTCCGCTCGAAACAGTGGGCCGGAACAGCGCGAGCTGCTGCTGCAGCAGAAGCTTTGCGTACCGTCTGCCGATCTCACCGGCGAGGAAATCACCCAGATGGACGCAGCAGTCAAAATGTACCGCCTGATCGACTGCGGAGATGTTCTCAATGGTAGCCGGGACGGAATTGTCCAGATGCGAGTCCGCAACCAGCGCAATGTTTAAATCCCCATTGCAGGACAGCACGTCCTGGATTGTATGTGCTGCTTCGTATTCATAGCATTGATTGATCATATCGAATCCCTCAACAAGGCCGGATCGGCGGCAATTGTGCACGCCGTATCCATTTCTCACATTTCAGCCGGTATTTTTGTATCAATTAAACGATAGCACGTCATTTATCGACCTGTCAAATGGGCATAGTGCCAAAAAAGGGCCTGTTTGCGCCATGACAATTATGTATTGTTTTTTATGAGATATTTTGTGTATGAATTGGCAATCATGCGCAATGTTTGTAAGTCGGAGCATACATATTACTATTGTCTCATGTGTGTCTATGCGCGGTTAGGTTTGACGCTTACGTTCCTGCGAAGCTCTATCCTTATGTAAAAAGCAAGACGCAAACTCAAATGCATGAGTTTGCGTCTTGCTTTTGCCCGTACCGACTGCACCCCCATGACACATTGTGTACCTATGGGGCGAAACAGTTGAAACTTCTGGGCTTTTCGCGTAGATATCTTTTTTGGTTCTACTAGATGTGTGATCACTACACTATAGATGAACGCAGAAATCCACGTTTTCGGGAAAGAAGATAGCGTGAAAGAAACCCATCATGGCTTTCTTTCGCGGTCAATTTCCGCCCGCAGGCAACGCAGTCTGCTATGCAGATTGCGTACCAAAAAGAAAGACACGCTTACGCTTGTCTTTCTTTTTGCCTTGCGTTGGCGGAAAAGATGCAGCGATAAAGGTTATGTTCCGCAATGCATCAATTATATTAATCCTTACGGATTCAACCAATCACGATCCGGGCGAGCTAATAATCGTGCATTATTCATTGCCATGTCTAATGTAAGACATGTAGATGCTCTATACATGGAACCGTAATCCTCAACAACGATGGCTAAATCAGCCACATTGGGATTTGACAAACATAAAGGTATGAGTAATTGGATGGTTCCAGTTGTCAAGAAGTATTGTGGAATTGCCACCTTGTAGTTACGCTTAACCCTCTCAATGGCAGCTTTTACACAGCCATCAATATAAAGTTTAAGCTGATAATCGGGCATAGTGTTAAACGGCTCAGGGAAACGGGGCTTATTATCCACAATCATATGTTCTATATTAACAACAAGTTCTTTGCGGATATCATAGATAAGTTTTGATGGATCGTCACAGTAAAATGCCATCTCCGGTAATTTAGGAAACTTAGATACATCATACTCACCAGATCTAAAAAATCTCTTGAAATACCAATAGCAGGGTATGTTAGGGTTGATATTTTCTTCAAACATCATGTAAATGGGTTCATTTTGTGACCTGGAAATTAATCCAGTGTCAAAACATGAAAATTTTCCATCTTTAGAAAAAGCGATTTTCTTTTCTGTTGCTAAGCGACGATATGTATTCCGTATATAATTGGCTAAAATCGGATATCCTGTCTTGTCAGTATCTGGCGAGTACTGATAAGTCCAATCTTCTTTTTCAGCTAAGTCGCTGAGATTTTCTATTACTTTGGGGAAATCTGTAATTTGGGCAAACTCATAGAGCGATTCAGGCAGTTCAAAGGCATCATTTTTCATGCTCTGTACCTTCACTTTCTCGGCAATGTATTTGACAAAAATATAATACACATTTTCTATTTTGTCGGCATTCCTCTCTTAACCAGCCATATATCAGGTCTAGCTGTTTTGCAAATTTTCAGGGTGCTTTAAATCTGAAGCCTTTGGTGCAAATAGCTTATCGAACAATGCCCTGTTGCGTTGCTTCGCATTTTTGAGAAGTTTATCATATGAAATCACTTCAATATAGGCACCATACGTCGGGTTATAGCCAAAATACCCTTCATTGTCCTGCGTTGCCGTTAATGAGCGGCTTTCGGCAGATTCCCTCATAGATTGTGTCATATCGCCAATAACATAGCAATAAAATGATACACGCCTCACATCTCCCAACCCGCGCCCATTTGTTTTTCTAATTTTTCCGTCCTTAATATCTTTGACATATTTCAAAACCTGAAGTATCGGATCATTGTCTCCATCATCTCTTTGCGGTCGTTTCAATTCCACAATAGTGATAGAACTAATGTTTTCAGGATCAGCCGTATAAGATAGAGCAGCATCGAAAACTGCCAAGTCCATACGTTTCTTTGTGTTATTTTCCAGTAGCGGAATGGATTCGATTTTCTTATCCGAGGCCAAATAATGATGGTACGCCAGTCTATCATCGATCAGCCACAAATTCAAATTATCCAGCGCTGTATCATCAGACGTTGCCTGCATAGGGCATATAATACTATGAATTCGTGACTCCAAGCTATATTTTCCATCTGTACCCGTTTCGAGAGCACGCTCAAATAGATCAATGACAGCTTTCCTATGTACTACATATTCTGCCAAGCTCGCTCTACTGAGTTCTGTAATACTTTCACAGTGAATGTACAATATTCTTGCCAATTAAATCGAATCGTTGCAATACTTACGCAAAATGGAGGTTTTACCCCTTGAATTGTGCGCCAAAATTGCAAGCCGTTCCCGCCTATTCGCCGAAGTTGTGCGCCAAATGTGCGCCAAGAAAGGAGAGCGGCGGCGTGGTGAAATTGGTAAAAGGGCAATTGTGGTATTGTTGCCCGGTCTGCGGCCAAAAGCTGCACAAGCTGGCCCCCGATGCCGTTTGTAATGGCGTCACAACCTTTTGCAAGAAATGTAAATGGGAGGGGGTAATGAACATCAAGGAGCGGAAAGGAGCTTAAACAATGGCGAGCATTAGGAAGATAGAGGGGAAACACGGCACGGCGTATAAAATCACGGTCACGCTTGGCCGTGATGCCCTCGACCGGCAAATCAGACATTATAAGACATGGAAGCCGGACAAGCCCATGACCGCGCGAGAACTCAATAGAGAATTGCAGCGCGTGGCAACAGAGTTTGAACAAGACCTAATGAGCGGCTTTCAAGCAGATAACAAACAGACCTTTGCCGAGTACGCCGCATACTGCTACACCATAAGGGAGCAGCGCGGGGACAAGCCGCAAACGCTGGCCCGCGTCCGGCGGCAAACTGCGCGGATCAATGAGTATATAGGGCAAATCCCTATTCAAGAAATCCGCCCGAAGCACCTAACCGAGCTTTACAAGAAGTTTTCCGAGCCGGGGGCCTGCCGATGGCAAGTGTACGCGCTGCCCGCCGTGGACTTCAAAGAGCTTATACCAGAGGGGGAAACTTGCAACGATTTTGCGCGGTCGTGTGGTGTCTATGGTAATTTGATCCGCAGACTATGTAAAAATCAGCCAATCAGCCGCCAAAACGCCGCCATAATCGAAAAGAACTTAGGCCGAAAGGATCTTTTCAGCCTAACGGGAGCCGAAAAACCACTATCCCCCGGGACGATCAGAGACTATCACGCAATCATTTACACGGTGCTTGAACAAGCTTACAAAGAAATGATTATCAAATATAACCCCGCAAAGCGTGTAACGCTGCCAAAGAAAAAGCGCGTTCGTGAAAGCAAGGCTTTACAGCCGGAGCAGCTTAAAGCCGTTCTTGCTGCCCTGGAGGGGGAGCCGCTGCCATTCCGCGCATTGATAACCTTTTTTATTTCCACGGGATGCCGCAGAGGGGAAGCCCTTGCGCTGACATGGGACAAGGTGGACTTTGTGCGGCGGGAAGTTCTGATAAATCAAAGCATGATTTATCTCCCCGAAACAGGCATACAGAGCGGGCCGACAAAGACCGACAACAGCCGCCGCGTGGCCCTCCCCGATGAAACTATTGACCTCTTGCGCAAGCTATGGGCGGAGCAGGCAAAAAACCGGCTGCGGCTGGGCGATCTTTGGGAAGATAACAACCTTGTATTTCCAAGATGGAACGGGAAGCCAATGAACCCCGGAAACGTGAACCTTGAATTGACCGCATTTTGTGACCGGCACGGCCTCCCCCATATTAACCCGCACTTGTTCCGACATTCCGCCGCTTCCGTTTTGCTCTCAAACGGCGTGGACGTTCTGACCGTGGCCGGGATGCTGGGGCATTCCGATGTATCAACGACGCTTGACACATACGCACACGCCATAGACGAAGCACGACACAAAACGGCGGATTGTATCAGCGAAACTATTTTGCATAAAAATAGGGCATAACTCTTGCAAAATTCCGCTTTTTGTGATATAATAAAGAAAATTGAACGAAGAAGCTTTAAGGCGAGAAATTCCCTTTTTGCGTGTGCCTTTGTGCCTATTACTTACGCATGGTAAAAGTGCGTGAGCGATAGGCACTTTTTATTTTTAACCCGAAAGGAGCTTTATTATGGTACGAATTAGAACTATTCCGAAAGCAGTTGCGGAGATCAAGGCGCAAGACCCCGGAAGCTACATCAACGAGCGACTTTTGCGCCGCTGGCTGAAAGATGGCACGATCAAGCCCGTTAAAGGCAGTTACGCCTATACGCTTGTCAACCTTGACGAGCTGGAAAGGTTTCTTGCCAATGAAAATAACTGACCTTTTGAGCCACGGGCAGGCTAACGCCGTTCCCCTCCGAGATTTGGAGGGAATGACCGGCCTCGACGGTCGAACCGTCCGCGCTATGATCTCCGCCGAGAGACGAGCGGGAGCGGCCATATTGAGCGACAATGTGACCGGCTATTACCTCCCCGCGAACGAGGAAGAAAAGGCACGTTTTGTCCGCTCCATGCGGCACAGGGCGAAAGAAATCCTATGCGCGGCGGATGCCGTGGAAAGGGCGTAACAAATGAGAGAAATAGAATTAGCCGGAAAATACATTAAATTTGCTAAAATCATCGGAGAGAGGGCCGCGGCGGAACTCTATCGAGAGGAAATCACAAGGGCAAAAAAGAAAGACAGGATCAGACGGCTAAAGGAAAAGCTATTAGAGCTGCCCGCCGCAGACGTCGGCACAGCGTATAAAAACGTCCTTGCGTTGGAAACCGCCAAAGGAAAAGCCACGACCACGGGAAACGCATGGAGAGCCGAAAAAATAATTTATCAAATCCAGATTTTAGAAATGGAGGTTTAATCAAATGGCAACTGATCCGGAAACTGTAAAAGAAAAACACCCGAGTTGGTTTAAGCTAAAGATTGAGCGGCGCCAACTTATCAAGCAGCTGCCGCCGGAAACCGCGGTTAACGTTCTTTTGGCTTGTTGGGAATATCTTGAAACTTGCGAAATTCCCGATAATTTGCAGCCAATGGAAAAAATTGCTTTTTCAGCCTTTTTCCCTGACATGGAGGAAGCGTGGAAACGATACGAACAGCGCATTAACAACGGGTCAAAAGGAGGCAGACCTCCGAAGGAATAACCGTGCGAAACCATACGGTTTCATGCGGTTTCACACGGTACCGCATGGCACAGAAGAAGAACCAGAACCAGAACCAGAAGAAGAACCAGAACCAGAAATGTAAAAGGGAATATCTCCGATATTCCCAAAGTATAAGGGGTCTGCGCCCCGCCCCCCCTTGTTTTGCAAAGGAGTGATAAATTGATTTTTGATTTTGACAAGTTTGCTCAAATAACTGCGAGCGTTTACCCTGTTAGCCCGTACACCATCGAAGAATCTTTGAGCGTATTCCGGTACTACTTCGAGAAGTACGAAGAATATACTGGCAGACCTCACCCGCCGATCAGAGCAAGTCAGATCGTGCGCATTTGTCAGGATATGCCATTCATCAGCCGGGAATACAGCGGCGGGGTATATGCCGATATTGAGCCAGAGGCATACCCCGCACTGATTGACAGGTATTTTGCTACGAAATATCGCAACTGCGACCGGAACGTAAACCATTTTTTCAGCGGTCGAATCCGGGAAATGAAGTTTTACGAGGAATTTTACTGATGGGGAAGAGATCACAGCGCAAAGGGGCAGACGGTGAAAGAGAACTTGCCGCCATTCTTCGAGAGTATGGTTACATCGTGGAGCGCGGCGGGTCTATGTCCTTTGGTGAAGTGCCTGATCTTGTGGGCTTGCCCGGTATCCATATCGAGGCGAAGCGCTGCGAGCAAGTCCGGCTTTCCGAGTGGATGCAGCAAGCAGAGGCGGACAGCAAGCGCTTTCGTGACGGTATGCCTGTTGTGTTCCATCGCCGCAGCCGTGAGCCGTGGCGTGTGACAATGAGCCTTGCGGACTTTATGACTATGTATTCCGCAAAATTCCGCAACTCTCCGAGAAAGGAGTGTGAAAAAAATGGCACTGACGCAGAATCAGCAGAAAGCGATAGCGGCGCTATTGTCCAGCCCTTCCCGTGAAGAAGCGGCGCGAAAGTGCGGCCTTACATCAAGAACACTTCGGGCGTATTTCCAAAACAGTGAGTTTTGCGAGGCGTATAGATCGGCTTTTCAAGAGCTGACGGAAAATGCAACGCGACAGGCGCAGCGCTTACTATCTCCGGCGCTTGATACGCTGGAAGAGGTCATGAAGGACGCAGACGCACAACCGGCGGCAAGAACAAATGCGGCGCGGATTGCGATTGAAAGCGCTATGAAGTTGGTCGAACAGAACGACCTTGCAGAGCGCATTGCGGCGTTGGAGGAAATGCGGCAATGATAACACGGGACAAGCTGGAACAGCGCATAGCGGCCCTTGAAATGGCAGAGAAGCAGCGCCGGGATAGCATGACCACCGCCGCAACCGTGGAGGACTTTATAGCCCCCGTATATCTCCCCTTGCATGAGGACATAAAGGCAGAGAAGCACCGCTTTTACAATCTTCCTGGCGGGCGCGGGAGCTGCAAAAGCTCTTTTGTATCGCTTGAGATCGTGGACGGCATACAGAGCGACCCCACAGGCCAGAGCAACGCTATTGTGTTCCGCAAGGTAGCGGGGACAATGCGCGACAGCGTTTTTTCTCAAATCGCATGGGCTATTGATATGCTGGGCGTTTCCCACCTCTGGAAAGCGACCGTTTCCCCGATGATGTATGAATACAGGCCGACCGGCGCACAGATCCTTTTCCGAGGGCTGGACGATGCAGGCAAGCTAAAAAGCATCAAGCCCAGGCGCGGCGTGTTCCGCTTTATTTGGCTTGAAGAATTTAGCGAGATAAGCGGCCCGAACTTTGCCCGAAATGTTTTGCAATCGGTCATGCGAGGGCAAGGGACAAATCCGCAAGTGTTCCGCAGCTTCAACCCGCCGATCAGTAAGGCGAATTGGGCGAATCAGTTTGTTGCAGAGCCGGACGCGCAGGGGATCACCTTTCACACCACCTATAAGGACATACCCGCCGAATGGTTAGGCGAGGCTTTCATAGCGGAGGCTGAACGCCTGGAGGCCGTCAATGAGCAGGCATACCGGCACGAATACTTAGGCGAGGCGACCGGCACCGGCGCGGAGGTATTCCCGGCGCTGGAAGTGCGGGAGATCACCGCCGAGGAAGTACAGAATATGCAATACTTCTTTTCCGGCGTGGACTTTGGCTTTGCGGCAGACCCCGCTTGCTTTATCCGTTGCAGCTATGACCGTAAGCACGAGACAATTTACATTCTGAACGAGATTTACAAGCGCGGCATGAGTAACCGGCAGCTTGCGGAGGAAATCGCCCCACTTGTGGAGGGGGACACCAAAGGCAGCAGCTACCTTTCCCCGGTAAGCGGCTTGTGCTTTCAAGATCACAGCGACATTTATTGCGATGCAGCAGAGCCGAAAAGCATAGCCGATCTACGCGACCACGGCTTAAAGCAGGCCAGAGCTTGCCACAAAGAGCCGGGATGCGTGGCGTATCGTGTCAAGTGGCTGCAGCACCGGCGCATCGTGGTTGATCCTGCAAGGACGCCAAACGCGGCGCGGGAGCTTGCAAACTACGAATACGAAAAGGACAAAGACGGCAATATGCTTTCCTCTCTCCCCGACAGGGACAACCACAGTATAGACAGCCTCGCCTATGCGTTAGACCGTGAGATTTACCGCAAGCGAGGGCAGAGCGCTTAAAGAAAGGAGAAAATCATGGGCTATATGCGTATCAAGTGCCACTATTGCGGCGGCACATGGGAAGTGTACGGACGAAGCATCACAGGCGTGTCAAGTGCCACTATTATTAGTGGGGAATATCCCCGCACTTGCCCGCATTGCTTCAAGGCCATTGAAAAGCAGACATGGGACAAGCAGATTGTACCGGCGTTTCTTGCGCTGGACGATGCAAACCGCGAACTTGTAAAGGACAGCAGCGGCTACCATACCCCGCTTTTTGAGGTCAGCTATGAGGCCGACAGCGTATTCCGCAACGGCTATGAAAACTGTCCAAATTTGGACTGAAAGGAAGCACATGGACATTTTGAAGGAATACCCCCTAATTGATGAACACGGCAAAAGATACCGCGAGTTTGGGCGCGGATGCCGTGAGTACGCGCCGACCCTTGTAACCTCTGCGGGCGAAGTGCCGATGGGAACAGTCATTTATAAGAAGATGCAGGAAGAGCCACCCGCACAAAAGAAAGATTGCCCCTTTCAGGGCGGCCTATACCCGCAATGCAAAGAGGACGATTGTGCTTTTTTCAAAGGCGGCAAGTGCAAGCCGGGAACGGCAACAGCGCAATGTACAAAAACGGGCGCTGCACCCTCTTCGCAGCAGAAAGGAAAAAGAAATGAGTTATTTAAGATCGTTCACAGGAAGCAAACAGGATATGGCGCGAGTTTTGAAAATCGAGCGAATGATCCGCGATTTGACTAACATCAACGCTATCCGCGAGATTGAGCAATTCATGGGTGAAAATCGCGAGCTTATCGCAAGAAACAGCGAGGGCGCAAACGCAAACAACCGAGACAGTAAAAACCGCGAGTATTACGCAGTTTTCAGAGAAATCACAGGAACGGAGGATACCAATGTCTACTAAATACAACCACTTTGCAAAAGACCTTGACGCCGCTTTCAAGGCGGCTCGGGACGAATACGCCGCCGCGTATAACGCAGTAGAGCAGGCACGAAAGGCCACGCAGGACGCAGGATCGGACGCGCTGAAAAGGCAGATTGCTACGCTCCAGCTCCAAGAGGCGGAAAACAACCTGCGCAAAGAAGCGGCGCGCATCTGGACGGAGTTTGACGCAAAGGCCGCAGACCTCCGCCGCGCATTGGAAAAGGAAGTGCAGACAAGCAACCTTGCTGATCCTTCCGCCATTGACAGCAACGCCGTGGAGCTGATGAAAACCGGCGTTCTGACGGTGGATGATTATTTCGGCTTTGCGGACAGATACGACGGAAACCCGACCATGCTAAAGCTGATCGGTCACTATGCAAAGGAAGCAGCAGACAGCACCGACGACCGAAAAGACAGGGTTGCTTTAACCGTTCTCGCACAGGATTGCGCCAAAGGAACGGGAAAGACCTTGAAAGCGTGGGACAGTATGATGACCGCCGCCAACTATTGCAGCGGGCGCGGCGGCAACGGCAACCGGCGCACTACTCCCGGCGTAACGCTTAGCATGGGCGAATGGTGGGAGCAGCTTTCCGGCGAGATCATCGAAAACTTTTGAAAAGGGGCAGCACTATATGGGACTGATTCTTTGCGGCGCGGGGGTGTGTATTTCGCCATTTACAACCGATAGATAGAGGGCGGGGGCAAAAGCCCCCGCTTTCGCGTTCTAACGCCGCTCTACGGCGTTTTGCCTTTTGGCAGTATAAGACCACTCAAAAATGAGCAAAAGCCCGTAGAGGGCCAGCAAATAGGGACAGAGGGGGATTATTCCCCCTCTTCCTGCTTTGTTTTTAGCCCTTGCATGTTCTCGTCCCGCTTCGCTTGAATATCAACCGCGCGAGAGACGAACGCGGGAACCGTTTCCCCGGCCCTCTGCGCGGCCTCCTGCGCCGTTTTAAGTGCGGCAGGGGTAAGGATAGCCCCCATGCCTTGCGGCGCTCCTGCGGGCTGCTGCAAGCCGTTTATCCGCTGTTCCGTTGCACCGATGATATACTGATTCATGCTTTCACCAGCAACGGCAGCGGCAGCCTTTACCGTGTCCTTCATGCCCTTCGGCATAGCAATAGATACGCGGTCAAGGTTTGCAGCGTCCCATTTTTGCGCACTCTTTTTCTGAGCTTCCGATACTGCCATTATAAAACCCTCCTTTCCACTATCCGCATTATATTACATTCTGCATATACTTATCAAGTATATTTATGTACAAATAATATACTTAATAATTAGACAACTTGCCAATAGACAATCTACTTAATAAGTAGTATCATGTAACCACAGCAAGGGAACAAAAGAAAACAGTTAAGACACCGGCACAAGGTGGACGGGAGTACCGAGAGGGAAAGCAAGAACACCTATAAGAGCGGGAACGGATGCGGAAGTAGCAGCGCAAAGCGCAGACGCCACAAAGCCCCCCGCCGCCGGAGTTCCCCAAAACAAAAAAACGGAGGTAAATACAATGAGCATCAACGAAATGGACAGCAAGATCAAGGAGCTGCGCGAGCTGCGCCGCATGGCGGACGAACTCGCCGGAGAGATCGAGAACATCACGGACAGCATCAAGGCGCACATGGACGCGGAGGGCGTGGACACCATCAGCGGCACGGATTGGAAAGTGACCTATAAGGCCGTGACTTCCTCCCGCATCGACACCAGCGCATTGAAAAAGGCTCTGCCTGATGTGGTGGAGCGGTTCAGCAAGACCACCACGGCCCGCCGGTTTTGTATCGCATGAAAAAAGCCCCTTGCCTGACAGCCGACCAAAGCAACAGGCAAAGAGCTTGAAGAACACCCGGAGCGGGTGCAAACAAATTATACCGCGCCCGCTCCATTATGTCAAAGGGTTGCATTTCAAATCGCACCCTTTTTCTTGTAATTTGTTCTTGACTTATGTGTCCACATAATATATAATTACTTATGTGGATACGAAAGAGAGGTGATACAATGTCTCCACGAACAGGCAGACCCACCGACGACCCGAAGCAGCTTAGCACCCGCGTTCGACTGTCGCAGGAAGATATAGACCGGTTGGAATACTGCGCAGCGAGAACCGGGCAGAGCAAAGCGGACATTATCCGGCAGGGCATTAAAGCGGTGTATGATCGTCTGACACAGGAAGAATAAAAATCCCCCCGTGTTGGCAATCTTGGCGGAGCGACAACACGGGGAGACCCCCCAGACCCTTGCGGGAGTGGTGTAAATATTCTACTACACCTCCCGCAAAAGGTCAATCGTGACTTTTTGTAAGGAGGTTTTTTCATGCCAAAAACAATACAGCTTGTTTTCTGGAAGCCACAGGCCCCGACGCGGGAGCCGTACACCACAAGCGAGGTTATAGCCGAAGCCGCCGGAATGAATCGCCGCACGGTTAACCGGCTTATCCAGACCCATAAGGCAGACCTTGAAGAGTTCGGAAGGGTGCGATTTGAAATCACACCCTTAAAGACAAAGGGCGGCGTTCAGAGCGTCACGGTGTACCACTTGAACGAGCAGCAAGCAACGCTTTTAATGACCTACGCACGGAACACGGAGACGGTACGGGCGTTCAAGAAAGAGCTTGTCAAGCAATTCTATGCTATGCGGTCGCTTCTATTGGAGCGCAACAGCCCGATATGGCAGGATACGCGAGCGCTTACAAAGGCGGTACGCAAGCAGGAGACGGACGCGATACGGGAGCTTGTAGAGTACGCCACGGGGCAAGGCTCAACGCATGCGGCGCGGTATTACACATCAATTTCCCGCATAGCGAACAAGACGGCGGGAATCACGGATAGGGACGCGGCTCACGTCGAGCAGCTGACAGCCCTAATGCTCATTGAGCGGGTAATATCGGACGAGATACGCGCGGGGATAGCGGCGGGGAACCCGTACCGGGACATATTTACGGCCATCCAGCAGCGGCTAACTACATTCGGCGAAATCAAGGAGGAAATTTGCAATGTCAAGCAAGAAAACGGAGAACGAGTTGCAGGAGGCTATTCGCCTCATCTTGGAAATGAACGACGAACAAATCAAACTTGTCGTTGAAGCATTCAATATTCTACGGGAGGACGAAACAAAAACCCCGGAAGAATGCGTAATGCTCGCCCGTGAACGTTTAAGCAAGGAGGAAAAAACAGAATGAATTTCTTATTTATGCAAAATTCCGTGAAGAGACTGTTTAAGATCATCGGTCAGGCAGACGGCGCCATTACTACAAACGGGGGGCGCAAAGGGCCGGAGCTTTCCGTTCTCATGGACGGCGATATTTGCTTGCTGGATGCCGAAAGCAAGGAGTATAGCGGGCGCATTTGCCTTGTGTACTCCCCCACACAAAAGAAAGACTTATTCCAACGCCTTTTTATCGAGGGACAAACCGTCCTTGTATGCGATCCCACAGACGGAGAAGAAAACGAAACAATCCCTTTGGATGAATTGCGTGTAACCGGCGTCGTTATTGGTATTGTCCGCAGCTTAGACGCAGAAGAAAAGGTTGACTTGAAGGGCTGGCGCGAGTTTGAAGAAAAATTTCCGCCTGATCCTCTCGAAACTTACTATTCGCCAATCTGGGACTATGCTTTTGCGGCTAAAAAGCATCATCGCGGGAGCGGGTATGGCTGCTTTATGTCCGGGTATCATTACGGATTTGCAGAGGGACGCAGAGCAGAAAAGGCAGCGCCCAGGAGGAAGCGCAGAGCCGCAGGAGGTAAAGCCCTCTATCTGAAAGGGGGTGAAAATCATGGATGAAGCCCACAAGACCACCAGGGAGCGCAACAAAGCAGCGCGGGATGCGCGGAGAGCGGCGCGGGAGGCGGAGGAACGGCAGGACAAGGCCCTTGTGCTGGACGCTTTGCGGGCGGTGCTGAAAGACCCGGAGGCCACCACGGAACAGCGCCTTTATGCCGTGGCCGTCCTGGACAATATGCAGTATTACCGCTTTGTCCCCTACGGCGTGAAGTACCAGGGGAGCGCCGACAAGGTGGCGGAATTTGTAGCCGCGCTCCAGGCCAAAAGCGAATAAGCACCGCAACGGGCGATTGCAAAAGGAGGTAAAGCATGAAAGAAGAAACTATGAGCCGGTTAAACGAACTTGAGGAAATTCATTTGCAAATTCATTGCGCCGTTGAATCCGTGCGGCAAAGCTGGGTAGCCATGACGCAGGGGGACAGCGCACCTTGCGAAGATGATTACGATGCATTATACGGGATTTACTGTTATCTTTCCGAGCAGGAAAAGCGGCTGAATGAGTGGAAAGAAAGTTTCTGGAAATATAGCAGATAAACCGCATTTTTCGGCGGTCGTGCGCCAAAAATGTGCGCCAAGAAATAGCAAGCAGAACGAAAAACACGAGAAAGCGGCCATAATAGGCGGGAACGGAGAAAAAAGGCAATAATTTTTGTGCAATATTGAGAGTTGTAATAACTGCCCAAAAATCATCAAAGAGCTTTTGAAAGTCAGGATCGTCAGTCGCTGCTTTCTTGGCCCGTTCTTCAATGTCGTGTCCCTTTTTTGCCGTATCGAATTCCCATTGCTGTTGATGCCTATAGAGTTCCAGATCTAGCTTTTCGTCGGACATACCCGCAGGAATTTTATCATAGACTTCTGGTTTCCGATTCAGTAGCAGGCGATACTGCGGCTTTCTCGTTTTGACAAGCATATCTATCTGCTTTCTTTTTTCGTCGGCTACTTTCTGCAGATCTTTTTGCAAATATAGCCTAACATGCCCAACAGCAGAATCAACAACTTCTGCTTCTGTTGCTTCGCCCAATAACGGTCCATCAGCAAAATCAAAGTCAGAGCGTTCCATATTGACTGCTTTATCTAAATAGTCACCAGCCAAATAACCGATGTAATAAAACGAGTTTTCACCATCGGAAAGTTTCTTTTTCATGTCTGGGATATAGGTCGAAAGCGCATATGACTTTACTTCACGATTATTCGCGCAAAGATGCAGTTCGTGCTTGTCTGCCCCCTCTGATAAAAGCATATGGTATAGTATGTATTTCTCTCCCCTAATTTCCAGATGGTCTTGGTTTAATGAATCCTTATATGTTGTTTCATAGTATTCGTTAAGATGATATTCACTCCCACGATTATCTTTCAAAATAATCTGGGGTGCTGTGCCTGTTATAAAGTAAGGCAAGCAATGTTCAATCAATTTCCTCGCTAAACTCTCCAGTGCATATGGCACAGCGTTTCTATATTCGTATTTGAATGCTTTTAAACTTACGGTCGTCTTTTGCGTAACATCTTTTGCGTCAATTAGCGTGCAATTTTGTTCTGGATTCACGCCATTAAGTGTAAACTTGAATGCCCTATGCCACCATTGTCCATTCTCATAATATACGCTGTCAACATCAGCTTCCTCAAATGCCTTTAGCCACAAGAAGCGCCCGATGCCTTTGCAGCCTTTCTTTTCCTTTAGTTGGGAGTATGCTTCGGTAAAAGAGTGATAATTTTCTGTATTGAAGCCATTTCCGTTGTCGGTTACATTGAAAGAAATATAATGTGTCAGTTCCTCTACTGTGCCACCAGATCCGTCTGTTTTAAGCTGAATATCTTCAGAGCGCAGCGCCTCAATAACAATCTTCTTCTCGTCTATGTTAGTATCCTCAAGCGATTGAATTGAGTTTATAACTGTTTCAAATAAGGGCCATAAGGCTTTGGCTGTTGACAGTCGTATTTGTCTGACCTGTCCGGCAATATTAACAGTCATTGGCATTACATGCTCAATCCTCTCATGGTAGTTTTGTAATGATACATAATGATTATAACACATGGCGCCAGAATCGTCGACAGTTCTTTTTTTATCAGTGATTTCCATTTCCAATAACTTTTTCGAAAGTTTTTCTGTCATGGCTTTATATATGTAAAATCTCTTTTGGAGTCTTGATAGCTTCGCCTCCATGATTAAAACGTTCAATGTCCAGCCGATTTTCATTGCCAGCTGGAGGAGCGCTTGGTCATTTTCATAGGTCTTGTAAAAATCGCGCATCCGGCGAACATTGCGCGGGGAAAAGCCTGTGCGGTCAGGGAAATTCGCCTGCAAGAATTCTGCAGCTGCGACCGCCGTGCCCTTCTCAGGACGCTGGCTGATTGCCTTGCCAATGGCATACACTTCATCCATCTGCGGAAGATTCTGCGTGAGAATTGCCGTCAATTCCCGGTACATTATGCCGTAATCCACAGGTTTCCTGACGTTCATAGCTTCTCCTTTCCGCGCTGGTGCGCATTGGATATTCTGTTGTTTCAGCGAATAAATACTGTTTTGCGTGCTTTAACTCGGCTTCTTCACAAGATTTGAACGGTGAGCACGAAGTGAGCTTCGTGGAAGCGTGCTTCATTTCGACATAAAATCTCCATAGTCGATCTATTATAAACTATGGAGGTCTTCAGAATGAAACCATACCCGGCGCTGCTCGCAGAGCTTCTTTCCGAAGAATTGTCTTCTCTGCGGCAGCAGAAGGCATTGACTCAGGAGGCCATGGCGGAGCAGCTTCGTATTTCCAGCCGCGCATACAGTGACTTGGAGCGCGGGAGATATGCCGCCTCCGCCCCGACCTTGCTGTTTCTCTTTTCTATGCTGGAGGCGGATGCACAGAGCGCGCTGGTTCGGCAGTTTATGAACCGTGTGCAAGCGCTGGAGGGGACGGATGCAGCATGAACGCCGTAACAGACATTGTCGAAGTATATGATCTGTTGTACCGACTCGGTTTCTCTGCAACCAACACTGCATTTTTCCATCTTTCCTACTCGGTCTATCTCGCCTCGCTCAATCCACATTGGTTAGTGAAGCCATCGCAGCGGCTATATCCTGAAGTAGCAGACCAATACAACACCAATCCGCTTCAGGTTGTCCGAAACATTGACGGGTTTGCCTGCGCCTCCTGGCACAAAAACGCTGCGTTTCTGCGCAGTCTAACCTGCTGCCCGCTGATGGCAGCTCCAACAGCTGCACAGTTTTTGCGGATGCTTGTGCACTATGTCCGGAAGAGATCTGTATAGCGCATGCTGTTACGGAATATACGGCACATCTAACTACTTCTGCCGTAAGAGTTTTTGGTCATTTTCATAAGTCTTGTAAAAATCGCGTATCTGGCGCACATTGCGCGGGGAAAAGCCTGTGCGGTCAGGGAAATTCGCCTGCAAAAATTCTGCGGCCATGACCGCCGTACCTTTCTCCGGACGCTGGCTGATAGTCTTGCCGATGGCGTAGATTTCGTCCATCTGCGGAAGATTCTGCGCGAGAATTGCGCTCAATTCTCGGTACATCGCACCGTAATCCACAGGTTTTCTGTCGTTCATGACTTCTCCTTTCCGCGCTGCCGCGCATCGTATATTTCGTCGTTTTGCGAATAGCCTGCTACAACATTTTGTGGTATGATCATCCCGTTCGTTTGATTCTTGCAAGGGAGGAGCAATCATGCAGTACACCGATACCGAAGCCGCCCTGATCGGCGGCCTGATCTCAACCTATTTCTTTCAGCCTGCCGTGTCCGCATCTTTGAAGGACGCTTACAGCCGTGTTTTGGAGCATCTGCATCAGAACGCGCTCACTTTCTCTGACCTTCAGCAGATCCGAAAGGCTATGAATTTTCTGATGCCCATGTGTCAGGCGAACCGGCAGATCCAGCGGGAGCTTATGGGAATCAACGCACGGACAACAGCTCTGCTGAATACATCGCGCCGATAATCTCACATATTTTGCAGGGCAAAGAAAAACACGGTTCCGTGACCGTGCTTCTCTTTGCCCTGTTTTACGTTCAGTGCGCTTGATCTTCTAGTCTTTCCAACTGTTCTACGCTGTCCAGAAAGCTCTGCTCAACCGGCGAAAGCCGCAGGTCCTGCTGCTTTTTGTATTTATCGTATTCGGCATGGGCTTTCTGTAATGCCTGCTGGTTCGACACATGACCGCTGGTTGTTAAAATCTCTCTGCGGGTCATTTTCAGATAATCGTCTATGGTTTCCAGCCAATCCTTCATATACATCGGCTCGTGATTTAATGCCCGGACTTCTGCAATGTCCAGATATGCAGTTACGATTTTGTTGAGCGCGTCCAGTTCTGGCTGACTGAGATAGTTTTTCGCCACCTCAACGTCTGCACGATGGATCTGTTCTCCACGCCACGAGGTCAGTCCCATATGCTCCTTTTCTGCATCCGCTCTTTGGTAGATAACCTCTGCCGCTGTATGCTGGTGTGCTGCCCAATGCATTTTGTTTTGAACCTGCTTGAAAAACAAAACGGTACTTTCGGCCTTGGGGTCATAATCAATGCTGGTCGCATAAATCTCCAGCACCTTCCGCCAGAATACCTTTTCAGAAGACCGGATATCCCGGATTCTGGCAAGCAGCTCATCAAAGTAGTTGCCGCCGCCGAGATTTTTCAAGCGGTCATCATCCAGCACAAAGCCCTTTTTCATGAACTCCTTGAGGATCGCGGTCGCCCACATGCGGAACTGAACACCGCGCTGAGACTTCACACGATACCCAACCGATATGATAACGTCCAGATTGTAGTATTCAATCTGCCGTTCCACCTGCCGTTCGCCTTCCATCTGAACTGTTGCAAATTTTGCAACAGTTGCAGCTTTGTCCAATTCGCCCTCTTTGTAAATATTACCGATGTGGCGCGAAATTGTGGACTTATTTCTTTGAAACAGGTCCGCCATCTGGTCGATGGAAAGCCAGACCGTATCTCGGTCAAACGTAGCTTCAATTTTCGTCAAGCCGTCCTCTGTCGTGTATAAAATCAGGCTGGAATTTGTGGCGCGCTCCATACTGCAAGCCCTCCGTTTCGTTTGTTTTCATTATAAATGCAGACCTGCTGGTACGCAAGCATAATACTTGCAACATCTATGTAGTGCCTTATGTTCTCATGTAATCATGTAATCGTCTTTGGTCATCTATGCTTGTTCTGGAAAGTATTGCGACTGAAACCGAAGTGGATTTCCGTGAAGGTCGCCGGCTGCATAGATCATTTTCATCGTTCCAATCGTTGTCTGATTTCTGCACCGCCCTTGATCCGTACCAGCACCTCGTCGGCAGAGAGGACGGTCACGCGCTCTACGGTCTGCCGGACGGCGTTTTCGTTCCATTCCGTAATCGTTGCTGGGGCGCTCTCTACGGCTTGCGCTGCCTGCTTCATGCGGGTGCAGACGCGGTCGGCATCGGCGCTGCCTTGCAGAATTTCTTCTTTCTGCTTTTTGAGCGCTGTCTGTTCGGTCAGGATTTCTGCAAACTGTGCGTTGCAGGCATCTTTATCTTCTGCGTCAATGGCTTCCGCCAGCAGGCTCTGGAACTGCTCGTCGAGCTGCGCCAGCCGCCGTTCGATGTCGGCAAGGCTCATGGTCTGTCCCTGCACCGGCAGAAGCTCCAAGGAAACTGCGTTTTTAATAAGGTCGAGCAAGGCCGGTTTATTGCTCATGGCGGAGTTGATCGCCGCCAGAATTGCCGCCTGCAGCGGTTCTTCCTTGATCGTCGGGGACTCGTGGCAGTATTTTGTGCCGTAGTTCAGGCGGCTGGTGCAGCGCCAGACGGGGTATTTTCGTCCACGGGACATCCATGTGCAGCGCCGGTAGAGTGTCCCGCACTCGCCGCACACGAGCCTGTCCGACAGCGCGTATTTGCTTGTATAACAGGAGCGCCCTGTCACAGCCGATTTGGATGGGCTGCGCAGGGCGCTCCGACGTGCCATCTCTGCTTTCACTGCATTGTACTGCTCCCGGCTGACGATAGCCTCATGATGGTCTGGCATATAGTATTGCGCCATCTGGCCGATGTTCTTGATGACCTTCTTACTGATCACATCTGTGCGGAATGTTTTCTGAAGCAGAACGTCTCCACAGTATTTTTCATTCGTCAGGATGCTCTTGATGGATGTTGTTGTCCATTTTGATTCTCCGAGAACCGTTTTGATCTGATTTTCCTCCAGCCAGTCTTGCAAATTGCGCAGGCTGGCGCCACTCTCATATCGCTTGTAGAGTTCGCGCACGATCTCTGCCTGTTCTGGTATGACGCGGAATTTGCCATCTGCATCTTTTTCATATCCGTAAAGCCGGTAACAGGGAACCTTAAGCGTTCCAACCTTCGCGTGCATCTGCCGGCCGCGGCGGATGTTGCCAGAGATGGATTCGCTTTCGGACTGCGCCATTGCGCCGTACATCGTAATCATGAATTCGCTGTCTGGCGGTAGAGAATTGATATTCTCTTTTTCGAATAGGACGCCAATGCCAAGCTGACGGAGAATGCGTGTATAATTGATGCAGTCAAGTGTATTGCGCGCAAATCGCTGGATGGACTTCGTAAGTATGAGGTCGATCTTTTTCTGCTTGCACTGGCGAATCATGCGCAGGAATTCCGTGCGCTTTTTCGTAGACGTACCGGTAATTCCTTCGTCAGCCGCTGTCAAGTAAGGACTAAAGATTTTTGAGATTTGTTTACAAATTAGAGAGTCACGAAGCTGCATCCACCGTTTCAAGGCAGGTCAGCAGCTTCTCCAGTTCGTCACGCAGGGCAAGCTCGATTTCGATGCCGCCGTCCTTGTAAACTGTCACTCGCTTCACCACATCGTTTGCAATCTCAGCGGTTAGCGTTTCAAGTTCGGTGTATTCCTTGTATTTTTCAATAAAGGCTCCACCTTGCTCGGTTGAAGTCTGTGAGGATTTTTCAAGGCGTTCCATTTTGTCGGTAAGCTCCTGCATCTGTGCCTGGTTGCTTGCCTTGTTGGATAAGTAGGTTTCCTTGTCGATGGTTCCGTCAATCAGCTTTTCATATAAATCCTGGAGGGATTTTTCAAGCTGATTTCTTCGGCTCTGTAATACCGCAAGCTCACGACGGGCTTGCTTTTTTTCTGCCTGTATGCGCTCTTTCTGCAATAACAGGAGATGCTCCAGGCTGACCGCATAGGCGGCATAGGTACGGATTAAAGTCACGACCATTTCGTGAATATCCGCTTGCAGAATACCCTCGGAAGTACAATTAAAACCTGTTTCCAAGTGTGACGTGCGGCAATGGTATTTTGCGTTTTTGGTGTTCGATAGCGACATCGCAAAGCCGCAGGTTCCGCATATCACTTTGCGGCGAAGCGGATTTCTTTCGGAGCTACTTGGAACAAATTCCTTGTACTCCTTCATACGGCTGGCTACTGTCCGAAACAGTTCCTTTGAGACGATACCTTCGTGGGTCTCGTCAACCACAATCCAATCGGATTTACTTTTCTTTATCGTATGCCAGTTGCCGACCATATCACGCTCACGCTTGCCATATACGCATTTGCCGATATAGCGTTCGTCACGGAGGATTTTGAAGATGTTGCCTTGCGTCCAGAAGTTTTCTTCATGGATGCTTGGCCAACGGTCACGGGAGCATCCCGCAGCTCGTTTGTACAGCATCGGTGTGGGAACGCCATCATGATTGAGCATAGCCGCTATCTCAACTGGCTTTACTCCGTCTGCCGTCAAGGTGAATATCTTCCTAACGATGTCTGCCGCTTCATCATCAATGATGAGGCGGTTTTTATCTTCGGGGTCTTTCACATACCCATACGGAGCGAACGGACTGAGGAACAACCCTTTTTCGGCTCGCATACGCTTGGCGTTTTTGACCTTACCGGAAAGTTCTCGGCTGTATAGGTCATAAATCAGCGTTTTGAAAGAGGTATCCAGGCTGTCAATGTCCTGCGGTCTGGAGCTGTCAAAACCGTCATTGACGGCGATGAAACGAACACCCAGGAACGGAAATACACGGCTGATGTAGTTGCCGACCACGAGATAATCACGCCCGAAACGGGATAGGTCTTTGACTACGATACAATGGATTTGTCCCTGTTTTACCTGTTCCATCATTCTGAGAAAATCCGGTCTTTCAAAGTTCTTACCACTCCAACCATCATCACAAAACTCAGAGATTTCCCAACCGCTGAACTCCGGTCGGCTGCTGATGAAATTCTGCAACAGACCTCGCTGATTGGATATACTTTCGGATTCCGCTTTGCCGGTATCCTTTAAGTCGCCGTCCTCGCTGGACAAGCGAAGATACATTGCTACTCTCATACAGCAGCCCTCCCTTCGATAAATTTCAGTAGTGCCATATATTCATCCCGATAACGCAGACGAATATCAATGTTTCGGTCAGCATCCACATAGATGCGTTCTACAAGCGCCGACGCCATTTCTTTTGTCAGCGTGTCCGTTCCCATAAAAGAACGGAACTCCGTGAGAAAACGGTTCTCTGCGGTATAGACTTTGCTTTCACGCTGTTCCTGCTCCAAGGTGGCGATAAGCTGTTCGGCTTTCTCGGCTTCTGCCTTGTACCTTGCTTTGAGTGTGACATATTCCTGCTCGGTCATAAGCTGTTCCACATAATTCTGATACAGGCTGTCATACAGAGATTGGCTACGCTTCAAGGTACGCTTTGCCGCTTCTAACTTGGAGGAAGCATCGGAACGCTGACGGCGGTATTCCGGTTCTGCGTTCAAACGCTTGATGACATCCTGCAAATCAGCGGCAATCTGTATTTGGGACTGAATTGCCGTGAACAGAACCTCGTTCAGTTCATCCTCTCGGATGCTGACAAAGGAGCAACGATTGGGGTCGTCTGCGTGACCGGGGCAGATGTAGGTGTACCACAGCTTTTTGCCGTGGCTCACATTCTTGTATCTCACCATCGGTCTTTGGCAGTTCGGACACCACACAAGCCCCTGCAGGATATTCTCGCTGTGCTCCAAATGAGAGAATTTTCCGAGATTTTCGTGGTATTCTCTCTTTCTCTGATTGGCGATTTGTTGTACCTTTTCAAAGGTCTCCTCGTCAATAATCGGCTCGTGAGTGTTACGGACAACAATCCAGTTTTCTTTATCTACACAGGTCTGTCGCTTCCCCTCATAGAAGGACTGCTTTTTTCTGCCTTGAACCATGTGACCTATGTAAACGGGATGTGCCAGTATGCTCTTTATGATGTGCGTATGCCACAGCACACCCTTGTATTTCTCCGTCTTAACTTCACCGGTCTCATAGAGGTAAGCGGAAGGAGAAAGAATACCGGCATCGTTGAGCCTGCGTCCAATCTGTACCACGCTGATACCCTCAGAGCGCCATTTGAAAATCTGACGGACGGTCGGAGCCGTTTCCTCATTGATAACAAGGTGGTGTTTGTCATCGGGATCTTTGCTGTACCCATAGGGTGCCCACGCTCCGATGAACTCGCCACGCTGTTGTTTAACGTGAAGTGCCGATGCGGATTTCTTGGATATATCTTTACTGTAAACCTCGTTGATGAGATTTTTCAGCGGCACGATATATCCGTCCTGGGTTCTCTCTGCGGTCAGCGTATCAAAATTATCGTTGACGGCGATGAAGCGAACACCGAGGAATGGGAAAATGCGTTCCAGATAGTTTCCGGTCTCCTTGTAGTTACGACCGAAGCGGGACAGGTCTTTGACGACGATGCAGTTCACACGCCCTTTGCGTACTTCCTCCATCATCTTCTCAAACTGAGGACGGTCAAAGTCCGTTCCCGTTCGCCCGTTGTCACAGAACAGGGCTACCAGCTCCATATCGGACTTGTTTTCGATAAAGGACGTAAGCAGAGCTTTCTGTCCTTCAATGGTATCTGCACCGGGCTTTCCGCTGTCCTCCACGGACAAGCGAACATAAGCGGCTGTCTTATATATTTTCCTCGCAGGAGCAGCGTTTTCCACTTCCTGCACAAGAGGATTTGTCTTTCGTTTTGTCCTTGCCATTTATATTACCTCCCGCAGCTTGCTACTGCGCAGAATGTCAAGCTGCCAAGCAAATTCATCCTGCCAACGATAGATGATTTCCACCACATCGTTGGAATGAATCAGTATTTTATCGATCAGTGCGACCACAACGGCACGGTCGAGGGTGGTAAGTCCCTGCCTTTTGATGAACTCATTCATCCAGGCGTTTTTCGTTCCGTGGTTGTGTATATCTTCAAGCTGTTCTCTGAGAGCGTCCATCTGCTTTTCCGTTTCATCGGCACGAGCCGTAAAGCTGGCTTTCAGCCGTGTGTATTCCTCACGGTCGATGATGCCGTCTGCAAGATTTTCATAAAGGGACATCAGCAGCTTTTGGAGCTTTTCATATTCCTCGTGCTTCTTGTCGAGCTGTCTCTGCACCTTTTGAGCCTGTGCGGTTCTTAAAGGGGCAGTATCGGTAATCTCTAACAGCTCGCTCATATCCACGACCTCGCTGATATGCTGCTTCAAGCTGTCCAGCACGATTTCTTCCAAGGCGTTATCTCTGATACGGTGGGGCGAACAGCTCTTATCCTGCTTGTGTGCGGAGCAGACGTAATATACATACTTCTTTTCGCCTGCAGGAACGGTCTTGCGAACCATACTGGCACCGCAATCACCGCAGAAAATCATTCCGCTGAACAGTCCGACTGCTTTGCCGCCAGGACTACGGCGTGTATCGCACCCCAGCACCTTTTGAACGCTGTCAAAGTCGATTTTTGAGATAATCGCTTCGTGGCTGTCCTCAATAACAGACCATTCGCTTTTATCCTTGGTAACACGCTTGTGTACCTTATAGCTCGGTGTGGTTTCCTTGCCCTGCACAAGAACTCCGGTATAGATGGGATTCTTTAACACACGAATGACCGTGCCTGCCGACCACAATGCTTTTGCGTTGGTCTTAAAGGAAGTGGTGAACTTCATTCCTAGGGAGCGTTTGTACTCCATCGGAGATAGGACACCGAGCTTGTTAAGAGCATCAGCAATATCCTGTGGGCTGACACCCTCTAATTTCCACTTAAAAATATCACGGACAATATCGGCGGCGTACTGGTCAACCACCAGTTTGTTCTTATTCTGTTCGTCTTTCAGATAGCCGAAAGCGGCGAACGAGCCGAGGAACTGTCCGTTCTTACGCTTGATTTCAAGCTGAGAACGAATCTTTACCGAAATATCTCGGCAATAGGCTTCGTTTATGAGATTTTTGAACGGAATGATAAGGTCATCGGAGGCTTTCTTGTCTCCGAGGCTGTCGTAATTGTCGTTGACGGCAATGAAGCGAACGCCCAGGAATGGGAATATCTTTTCGATGTATTCACCGGCATCCAGATAGTTACGTCCAAAACGAGAGAGGTCTTTTACGATAATGCAGTCCGTTCGCCCTGCTTTCACATCCTCAATCATCTTTTGAAAACTCGGTCTTTCAAAGGTCGAACCCGAAAAACCGTCGTCAACTCTTACCGCATACTCCCGAAATTCGGGTCTCTGCGATATGTAATCACGGAGCAGCTCACGCTGCCCGGTGATGCTGTTGGATTCCTCCTTATCGCCATCGTCACGGGACAGACGGAGATAAAGGGTGGCGTTCCAAATCTTATTTTGCGTATTCTGCATAATGGCACACTCCTTTTCTCTGTAATGAGCAAAACTACCGAGACGGAGCGTCGCTTTAGTCCTGCTTCTATTTTACTTTTTCTGTCCCATTCTGTCGAGGATGTCAGCACTTGGAGCGAATGTACCCCGCAAGGCGTTCCTCCAAAGATACTTCCGTATCCGAGAAACCAACCTTAACGACGTACTTGCCGTGCTTGTAACAGTAGGGATTTCCAATCTGGCGGATAAAATCAAGGGCACGTTCCCGTTTGGGAAGTGCCGTGTTGACCTTCACATCACGGATGTCCACCAGTTCATCACGGTTGACGGTATCAAGGTCGATGTTTTTCATATTCATAATAGATGAAGATTGCATACAGCCCTCCTTTACGGTCTCGTTCATAACTATGCGAAAATTCAAGCCCAAATGCGTGTAACATCCAGCTACCCCAGACCGAGGCTGACTATTACGGCTTTGTTGATGCCCTGCATCTGTTCCTCCGGTACTTTGCCGAGGTATTTCTTTACACGCACCTTATCGATGGTGATAAGCTGTTCCGCAAGAACCACCGAGGGGCTGACGAGGTTTTCAATTCCCTCAATGAGAGAATGGGTCGGCTGCTTTGATTTCTTCCAATAACGGGAAGAAATAGGAGCTACGATAAGGGTCGGTGCGTAGTGATTGCCTACATTATTTTGAAGCAGTATCACCGGACGGCAGCCACCTTGTTCGGAGCCTGTATTTGTGCCGAGGTCAACGAGATAAATATCACCACGGCGATAATTCCAGTTTTCTTTCATGGGCTAAGTTCCTTTCTACATTCCATAGCGGATATGTAAAAGCGACCGCAAGCAGCTTGCAGTCGCCACGGAGGATATATCAGAATTTCATAGGAAGGGCGTTCTTTTTGCTGTTGCCATTATAGATGCGGTAAACCTGCGACAGATACTTTTTGTATCCTGCGAGGTTCACGCCCATTGCACGACCTTCTCTGTAGATGGTCAGCGGGTCAACGTGACGGAGCTGGGTCACAAGCCTGTGGGGGCAATATTCATCGTGGTAAAGGTCAACGAACTTTGTAATGCCGAGCACATTTTCCGCACGGAAGGAATCGGGTTCGCCGTTCCAGGCCGTTTTGAGAATGTTCATGGCTTCCTTGTAGCGTTCCTCACCGATGCTGTTATAAGCATCGTAAGCGGTCTGAATACAGCCGATGCGGTTCAGCCCACGCTCCTGGTCGTAGTCAATTTCAATGCCAATATCGTTGTTGGCTTCCAGAAATGCGATGGCAATAGGGTCGCCGCCGAAGATGTTGGCACGGAGACGAGCACCGGCAGAAAGCGGAGCAGAAACACCGGTCTGCTGTGCAAACAGGAGTGCTTCGTCCTTTTCGGTCATATCGAAGTACACCTTGCACTTGACCGGAAGATCTTCTCCGTTATTGAGCAGCTTACGGGCGGCGATGGTGTGCTGTCCGTCAAACACGAAAAAACGATTGTCACGGTAGCTGACCTTGGGTTCGTTGGCGATACGCTCATCAAAGTCAGCCGCGATTTTGAGAGCACGGCGGGCATTGAACTTACGCTGATAGGTTTCTCTCGGAACCTCAATCTGTGCGGTGGAGAGAATCATTTCCTTGTAAATAAACTTTTTAGTTGTCATTTTGGTATTTCTCCTTTAAGTATTTGATGTAGGTAATCAAGTCCTGTTTGAACTAACTTGTGAATTTGAGGCTGACAGCTATCGTCAGCAAAGTAATCTTGGTTGTTATTGAGACACATCGACCAGCGAAACATCAAAGAATCCAGAGCATCCTCCAACTCGTAGAGCATATCTGCTTCTGTGCCTTTACTTCGGCTCGTCAGCATATCCTCGGAGATTTGTTCCACTTGGGTCAATGGCTTGTCCGGCAATTTGGGAGGTGGTGCAGCTTTTCGTTTTTCCTCCGGTGATTTTCGCATTTCCTCGATAATCGCCGGTCTTTCTTCGGGATCAGCTCTTGCCAGAGCGTGAACATCCTTTTCCGTAGGCTTTATCTTACCGGCGAGGATTTCATCACGGATGCCGGGTTCAACCTCATCGGCAATATCTACTGCCTTTGAGAAGGCTTCAGCTCGCAGAACAGAGTTTTTACTGATACCGTTCTCACCGGCAATACGTTCGCAGGTTTTTTCTTTGTTTGGCAAGTTCCCAATTTGGGAACTTGCCAAATTGGTGTACTGATTGCCACGGTCTCCGCCATGGCTGGCTTTCTCAGCTTCATACTGCTTGCCGATAAGATACTTTTTCTGCTCTTTCGTCAGATTTCTGCGACCGAGCTGATTTTTACAAATCCAGGCAATCGCTTCATAACGGTCAGAAAAAGTCTTTTCACAAGTGCTGAACCGGATTTCGGGATGCTTGTTTACGATGCGGTAACGGTTGTGTCCATCCACGATTACGCCATCCCATACGATAATGGGGTTGATTACAACGCCGTCAGCAAGAATGTTATTTTCAAGCTGTTGAAATTCTTCTGTGGTAAGCGGCGGTATCTTCCCCTCAAATTCGGGGTCAATTCTAAGTTCCATAAAGTCCTCCTTTGTCTTTTATGTAAGGAAGCGAACCGCCAAGGCAGCTCGCTTCTTAATTCCTTGATTACCGCATTTATCTCATCCCCCGGTAAAATGGGACTCACCAGACGACAGCTTGCGAAGCTGTTCCATAGGAATCTAACCTCCCCGCCTTCTTTGTGACCGGGCTGCGAATTACAGAAGTATCGTTAGCCCTGTGTCCGTCATCGCCGGTTCGGGAGCAATCCGAATCTCGCAGGTTGTGGTAATGTATCGCTCGCCTCTGAAAGAGGGTCGTGGCGCTCACCCTGCTGTAGCTCGTGGTACACAGGAACGTATCTAATGAGTGACTATGCAGTTTTCAAGGTACCGTTGCACGAACGGGTTTTAAGTAACTTCATTCGTTGCAATGAAGGAGTCAGAAATTTGTTCCTTCACCTATCGCCGTTTTGGGGGCGTTTTAGCAACCCTTTTTGCCCGAATCAGAGATAAATTTTTTAATTTTTTCTTCCGCACCTGCGAGAGACTTACAAACAGCTTGATGTGTGGCACTTTCCAGGCGACCGATTTCATAGGTGTCTAATCCCTCAACGTGATACATCCAATACCTACGAAACTGTGTTTCGGTCAGCTTGTCTTTAAGTGAAACAACCAACTCTTTTTCTTTGCGGCGTTTTTCATTTTTATCTTGGCGTTGAACCATCGTCACATCTGCCGCAGGAACAGCGAGAGCTGCTTCGGATAAATTATCCATTGACAAGGTGTGGTTGGACTCTCTGTGGTCGAGGTTTTCTTCCTCGTGGAAGTTCTCATCAGACCATGCCTTGATAGCGAGAAAGTCAGCTTCACTCGGAAAATCTTCACGGGTAACACGAACGGTCTTTCCGTCTGCGGTTGGGTACACAATGGCATCCGGATCTTTTTTGTTAAGGGCATAAATGCTTATTCTGTTAAATCTGCTGGACATATTCGTTCCTCCGTTTTTTGAAATTTGATGGTGAAGTCAAATTTCAAAGCGGAGGACCACGACAGCGGATAGCCCTATGAAAAAGGGCAAAAAAATAAGGGGTGCTTCTGCGTTTTGCAAAAGCACCCCTAACAAGGAATGTATTTCGGTTCAAAATAAAACCCCCGTAAATTAGTCTTTAGAGCTTTTGCTCTAAAAGGCTAATCTACGGGTGTTGGATGAAAGTTTTTAATTGTTGGATGAATGTTGGATAGACCCTCTCAGCGTTGGATGACCGTTGGATGAGAGCATTTTTTCAGAAATTTGCGTTGGCTGTAGCGTTGGATGAGCGTTGGATACCCGTTGGATTGGGAGCAAAACAGCTCATTCTGCTTCTCTCAGCAGTTCATCGGAAAGGGGCTTATCCGACAAGAGCATTTTCTTCAGCGAAGCAAATTCTTCGGAAGTCAGACCTTTCTTTGCGTGGGCGATTTCATTCTTGGCAAGCTCGGAACAATCCAGTTTCGTCATAGCACAGACGAGCCAGTAATACGCCTTAACATTTTCGGGCGTAATTTTCTTTGCTTTTGTGGCGTAATGCTGAACACCGGAATAGTCACCTACTTCCATAAGGGTAGCCAACAGTTCATTGACGATTCCGATATATCGGGATTTATACTGCGTGACCGTACCGACAATCCAATGCTCGTCGCAAGCGTTCTCAAACACATGGCCTTTGTACAAATCAACCGCCTTTTTCAGTAGCTCTGCTTTATGGGAGACAGAGGTTGCGTGTTGAGCCTTTTCCCAAAGCAGGTCGAACTGCTGCAGATCGGTCATAATGTGAAAGTCGTGGTTGATTTGATAACCGCTTGCAGCCGTTACAATCAAAGGATACGGCGATACAAGGGCAAACGCCTTTCTGAACGTATGGATGTAGCCACGGATGTAATTGCAGAGGGCATCCATTTTATCTGGTTCCTCCGGCCACAATTCCTCTACAATTTCCCATGCCGTATGCGAGGATTTTCGGTTCAGCAACAGGTATGTAGCAACTCGGCTGCTCTTAGGAGAGTTGAAATCACGCTCTTTGAGCACACCTTGGGAGGTATGGATTTCCATACTACCAAAGAAGTTGATGATAATATCTCTGTCACTCTGGATTTCATCGGGAGACATAGCCAACTTTGCGCTGTCAATCGTCTTTTGCTGTGCCATCGCACGATGGAGTACATACGCTAATATGCTCATCATACTTGAATGAGAAACATATCGTGACGGATTACGGATAGCCAGGAAACCTACAGGATTCGGACCAAAAGGAACGCCAATAACAGAATCCACTTCCAGACGTTTATAGACGGCATATTCTTCCGGATGCTCTTTCTGAACATCTTTCGCATTGTGAATAATAATCGGCTTTCCTTCTTTGAGCGAGCGAACCCAATTCGGCATAAACTTTGCAACTTCGAATTCACCAAACGGTTGATGCAGCTTGTCCCGCTTGTTCATATTGAAGCACCACAGAGGATTCCAGACATCCATTTCCAAGTCTACTTCAATAATACCCGCCCAATCACCGCCATAAAAGGCACAAGCAACCTCTAAGGTCTGCATAGCGATTTCCTTGGGGTCGTCGCTGGTATGAAGTTCGGCTTCAAGCCAACTAACCTTCTGTTCCTGCTCAATACAGTACATGATGTACTCCGTATCATACTGCGAAAAATCTTGCAAAACTGACGGCGGGTGGTTCTTGTACGGCATTTTACTTTTTCTGAATAAGCCACTGAATAAGTTTACCATACGCTGTACCTCCTGTATTTGTATAAAATGCGCAGAGCTAGCGTCAATCATTTCAGAATAACGCTTGGCGACACGGCGCAGAGCTTCGTTTTTCTTTGTGGGTGTCAGCTTGTCAATCTGAAAGGTCAACTGCTGTACCATCATGTAGAGCAGAACCTTCTCGTCGATGTGCTTAATATAGTCATCCTTGTGGATGAGATAGTGTTCGTTGTTCATGTGAAAATCCTCCTTGATTACTGTTCGGCTTTGGCATTCTCCGAAATGTCGGATAATTTGGTGGTCATGATTCGGTACAGCTCGGTGTCCTTTGGAAATCGGTCAACGAAAGGCAAAATAACAGAGCCATAAAAAAGCAGCCCTTCGCCTTCACCGCTGTGAGTGACATACGAGAGCTGATGGGGAGAGATATTCAAGTGCTTTGCCAAAATCTGACGGTCGCCGGATGCCTGGTTGAGCATATAGATATAGTCGCTGTTTTCAAAGATGTTTTCGACCTCACGGCTCGATAACAGGTCTTTGACGTTCTGCGTGATACCTGTCGGGATGCCACCCCATTTTCTGAAACGCTTCCAGATTTCTACCGAGTATGCCGCCGTCTGCTCCTCCTTCAAAAGCAGGTGCATTTCGTCGATATAATATCTGGTGGATTTCCGTGCCTCACGGTTGACCGTGACTCTGTTCCACACCTGGTCCTGCACGATAAGCATACCGATTTTTTTGAGCTGCTTACCAAGCTCCTTAATATCGTAAGACACGATACGGCTCTGAATATCCACATTGGTTCTGTGGTTAAACACATTCAGCGAGCCGGTGACGTAGATTTCAAGGGCTGTTGCGATATAGTGGGCTTCCTTTTCTTCCTGTCGGAGCAGCTCGTTATACAAGTCCTCTAAAATCGGCATTTTCTCCGGCTTGGGGTCAGCCAGATAGTCCCGATAGACCAAACGCACACAACGGTCGATAACCGTCTTTTCCACGGGCTGCAAGCCCTCCTTGCCGCCGACAATAAGCTCGCACAGGGAGAGAATAAAGTCGGATTTCAAGGACAAGGGGTTTTCGTCCTCGCTGTAGTTAAGGTTCAAGTCCATCGGATTGATATAGTGGGGCGAGGTCGGAGAAATGCGAATGACCTGTCCGTGCAGCCTTTCCACGAGAGGACCGTACTCGGCTTCGGGGTCGCAGATGATAATGTCATCCGATGTGACCATAAAGACATTGGCAATCTCACGCTTCGCAGAGAAGGACTTACCCGAACCGGGCGTACCCAAAATCAAGCCGTTGGGGTTCTTCAGCTTCTTTCGGTCAACCATAATGAGGTTGTTGGAAAGAGCGTTGATGCCGCAGTACAGAGCTTCCTTGCCCGTCTGGAACAACTCCTGGGTGGTAAAGGGCACAAAAATAGCGACGCTTGATGTGGTCAAGCCTCGCTGAATTTCGATTTGGTTGTACCCGATGGGCAGACAGCTCATCAGTCCTTCTTCCTGTTGGAAGTCGAGCCGTGTGAGCTGGCAGTTATATTTCTGTGCGATACTGGATGCCTGGAATACGTTGTTGGAAAGCTGCTGTTTGGTATCCGCCGTGTTGAGCACGAGGAACGTGAGCAGGAACATACGCTCATTTCGGCTCTGTAGATCCTGCAGGATTTTCTTCGCCTCATTGCCGTAGGTCGCAAGGTCGGACGGAATGATGTCCATATCGTAACCGGAGCGAACCGCCTTTTTCTGTTCCTCAATGGTCATCTTCTGCAAATCGGTGATTTTTCGCTTGACCGTCTTGATGGCTTTCACCTGGTCAACGGACTGAATGTGCATCGTGACGATAAGGCTGGATTCCATATCGAGGAAGTCAGCCAGCATACGGTCGTTCAGTTCGGGAGCGAGGATTTGCAGGAAGGATACGGCACCCAGCTTCTTGCCGATGCCAAACTCCTTGCCGTTTCGGAACTCAAAGGAGCTTGGAGCGATAAAGTCCTTTACGGAAAGCCCGGTAGGAGCCAGCCAATCCCAGGAGAACTGGAAATCAAGCTGTTCGTCCATGTGAAAAACTCCGTGCATCAAAGCCAAACGCTGTTTGCCGTTCAAGGGTTCAGCCGCTACGCCGAGCCGCTTAAAGTTGTTGAGCAGGTCTGTCTCAATGCGGTCGAGCCTCGGTTTTGCCACCTTTACGCTCTCGGCTTCAATGCCGAAGGTCAGATACTTGGTCTTGATAAGACCGTTGTTGCCACGGGCAAGCTGACTGCGGAGCATATCCGTGTATTCGATACGGATGCCGTCAAAGTCGTCGCCCTGGGGCGGGATTTCGATGCTCTGACCGTAGGTGTCCTTATTCGCCGCAAGGTTCATAAAGGACAACTGGAACTTCACAGAACTGTCGAAGTAGTTGAGAAAGTCGCACCAGGACTCAAAGATAGCGGTTTTATCCTCGTTCTGATTGAGCTGATAGTTGATGTCCTGGAACTGGATGGTCTTGGTGAAGTAGCCGGGTTTTACACGGCAAATGCCGTCCTGCCACATCCGTTCAAAGGGAATACTGTCCTGTGCCGACTTTTTCTTCTTATCTTGATTTTTCGCTCTTGCGATTGCAGCCTGGATTTGCTTTTTTTCTGCTCTCGTGAGCTTTGTTTTTGTTGACAATACGATATACCTCCTTGTCGAGATTTTCCTGCCGTTCCAATGCCGCATAGAAGTTGTTGGTCTGATACGGTCGCTGTTTGGGACGTAGGAAGCAGACCTGCACGATGTTACGGACAATCTTTTCAAGAGGCTGTCCGTTCTTTTCGTACATAGCCAAAAGCATAAACGGCAACAGGACGAGAATCATAATGAGCGACGCCACGCTTGTGTTCATGCAGCTCTTACACAGAAAGAACAGGGGCAGAGCTACAGCCGCACCGGAGCCGAAGCAAATGAGCTGGCGTTTCGTGAGGTTGAACATAACCTTGGTTTTTACTGCGTTTAAGTCTTTTGGTACGGGCACATAAGCCATACTGGATCACCTCCTGTTACGGGAATTGAATGGAACAAGGAACTTCGTTGCCCCAGGCATCCCAACCACGAACCGTCTGTCTGGCAAAGAGTTCAATCCTCGGTAAATCCCCGGCTAATTCAATGATTTTTTCACGAACAATGTCCGGTTTTTTACTGTGTTCTTCGACAGGCGAAATAACCACCTGATGAACCGATGCAGACTGGCGTTTGGGAGTCCCTTTCGTGGCAAGCAAACACAGCTCCACATTTGCCCGTGTCCAATGTCCCATGCCCCAAAACAACGATGATGTTTTTCTGTTCTGCTTGACCCACGCAAATGCAACGGTTTTATAGGTGAATCCCCATGCCTCAATGACAGAAAAGGCTTCCTGCAATGTGGGAAATGTAACCCACATAAACAGGATACAGTCATCTGCCGCCAGTTCCTTTACGGGCAAACGCCTGATGTCCTCAATGCTCATGGTTGGGTAATGTGATTCTGCGGATCTTCCGGCACCTTTCTTTGACCATACACGATAAGCCCAGGGCGGGTCTGCCAGAATGATTTGATATTTATTGATAGACTGTCTCCTTTCTTAGTGCGCCGAGAAAATAGATTTTGCCATAGAACCGGTCTTGAACAGGGTAAAGCACAGAAGCACCGTGTACCCCATGCAAGTCCAGATGGCTGCGGAAATGTCTGTATCCACGGCGATGTTCTGGACGAGTGCCGCATAAATCGCCACGCAGACAATGATGAGAAATGCCTGGAACGCCAGAGCAAACAGGGAGCGCAGATAATTTTGTCCCATGTTTCCGCTTTCCTTGCTGACCATTGTTGCCATAGGGATAGGGGCAACGGAGGTCACAAGGTATATTTCAATCATGCGCCCGTAGGTGATGATAAAAATACAGATGGTGAGTGCCCAGGTGCAGATACCAACAAACAAGCTCTGGAACCACAGACCGAACAGCGGTCCGAGATCCATCGCCATCAGCCGGCTCTCCATATCCACGATGACGGAGCTGATGTCAATAGAAGCGTCGCTTGCAATTACCCCTGCGGCGCTGTTGACTACGCTCTGACCTACATCGAATACGCCCATAACAATGTTCCAGGTGTTCGTGACGATAAGCACGGATGCTGCCGTCTTGAAAATCCACTTGAAGAACATCCAAGTGTCCACATCACCGTGCATATTGTTTTTGTCTGCGACCATCTGGATCAGCTCCAGGGTCATAACAAATGCCAAAATCACACCGGCAATAGGAACCATGACATTTTCCGACAAGGTTCGTATCATGCTGTAGATTGTACCGTTCCACGCCTGGGGTGTTGTTCCCACCTGAACTGCAATCTCACCGACCTGTCCGTTTACGCTGTCGAACATACCGGAGAGATTACTGATGATGCCGCCGACTAAAATCTCTTTTAACCATTCGGCTATCGAATCCATAATCATTCCCATTGACGGCGAATCCCTCCTTTCCGGGGGATGCCGCCGTCAAACGGCATCCCCCTGTAGTCTGGAATTTAGTTCATGGAATCGGTTCGATTAAAAGAGGCTGGAGAGCAGAGGTACGAGGGTGGTGCCGATGAGAGCGACGCCGCCGCCCGCCATCAACTGCTTCATACCCTGGGACTTGGCACCGGGGTTGTCGTTACCGTAGCCTTCGAGCAGGTTAATCACGCCCCAAATACCGAGACCAGCACCGAGAGCAATAACGAGAGTCTGGAGAACACCAACTGCAGAAGTAAAAAATGCCATATACAAATGTTGCTGAAAGTAAGAAAGTGCATTGGCGTAAAGAGCCGCACAGACCACAGGTATTCTTCTTTCAGCTCTCCTTTCAAAAATTTTTAATTTGGTTTGATTTTTGAAAGTGGTCATTTTGTCTTGGCTGTCTTGATTTATGATGAAACCGCCGTTAAGCGGACGGTGACACATCGGACTCGTTTACTTCAAAAACTTCATAAACATCGTCCGGTTTGGTTTTGAGACGGGTTGAGAGGTACTTTTCTACATCGAAGTAGTTCCGGTCATCCGCATCGGAAAGGTACTTGTAGTTCGGGTGCTTGGTGATGTCATACTTGTTCGACATAAAGGGCCTTACACCACGGAGTTGCAGGATGCACTTGCCGCCGTCGAGGACGGCAAGCTCGTCAATGGTCGCAAGGTCTTTTCCGAGCTTCTGATAGTTAAGAGAATGGGAAACCTCTCTGCCACGGCTCTCACCGGTATTGAAGTGGAGTAGGGAAGCACCGCCTTGCCATATTGCTATGGTAGGTTTGCACCACCCTCTCCGGGAACCGGACTTACATCTCTCAATGTATCCGGCTCTGTTATCGTTCGGTCAGTAGTAGCTCACTGGTTGTGTATTGCAATGTGGCATTTTTTGCATACAACCAGCGTTTTACGCCGTTTTGCAATCATAATAATTTCCCATGCCTTTTTGCCCTTGAGATTTTTGAGCTTATTTACATGGTGAATTTCATAACAATCGCTCTCGGTCGTACCGCATAGCTCACAAATTTTTGCCTTTAGCCGCTGTTCGAGGGCAGTTCGGCAGTATCCATATTCAACTGCTGCATTGCATACGGTATCGGTTGGATCAGCCTTTCCTTTGCAGTCGGAATATTTTGCAAAATAGCATCGTTTCGTGCCAGTTTTGGTTTCATAGGGAATGCCCCATTTACCATTACCGTCTTTGAATTTTTTGACGACTTTGGATATGGTGCATTTGTGCTTGGCTGCAAGGGTCTTGAGGCAACTGTATTCCATGAGATAGGAAAAATAGCACAATTTATAGAAATTGCTGGCTATTCCGTAGTAGTTGCAGATTCCTCGCAGTTCGGCATTATAGGCAGATACGATTTCCAAATCTGTGAGTCGCAAAAGAGATGCACGGTGGACGGGCATGAGCTTCCCGTCTGGCTTTTGTATCGCAATTTTGTTAGCAAAGATGAATTTGTGAATTTTGTCATCCAATGGAATAGCCAATTCACAGGAATTATTGAGCGTCCGTTTTGTTTTGTTGCCCGGACCTCCATGCTTAATAACAGCACTTCTCCGAACACGCACATCATAGCCTAAGAATCTGGCACATTCACCGCTGTGGGTAATGAGCGTTTTTTCTTCGCTGAGTTCCATTTTCAGGGTTCCACTTATAAACTCAGACAACTTGCTCTTAATCCATTGGCAATCTTCCTTACTTCCTTTCACACCAAGGATAAAGTCATCAGCATAGCGAATATACTTGAGCCTTTTATTCGTTTGTGCGGTACAGGGCATTTTCAGCATAAGTTTCCGCTTTCGGTTGTATTCCTCAAGCAATCGTTCTTTTTCTGCCCCGGTGCTTCTGCCGATGTGATAGGAAAGTTTCTGGATTTCATTGCTCAGCAAACGATATTCCGTCCTGACAGGTTCCTGTCCATGGGTGTCAAATTCGCTTTTCAGCTTCATAACAAATTTATCCAGCTCGTGCAGATAGATGTTGGCAAGGAGCGGGGAAATAATTCCGCCCTGCGGCGTTCCGCTGTACGTCTTATGGTACTTCCAGTCCTCCAAATATCCGGCTTTCAGAAATTTGTAAATCAGCTTCATCATGCGGGCATCTTTGATTTTGCTGTTAATCAGGCCGACAAGAACATCGTGGTCGATGTTATCGAAGCAACCTTTGATGTCGCCCTCAACAAACCACCGCATACCATTGAACTCTCTCTTTAGAGATTTCAACGCCGTGTGGCAGCTCCTTTTCGGTCTGAAGCCATGGGACACGGGCAGGAAAACCGGCCCATACACCGCTTCCAGTACCATCCGCAGAACTTCCTGTACCAGTTTATCTGTGAATGTTGGTATTCCCAGAGGACGTTTTTTCTTAGGATTGTTCTTTTTTTGGATATAGGTTCTTCTTACCGGCGTGGGCTGGTAGGTTTCATCAGCGAGCTTTTGAATGATTTTTGCAATTTTGGCTTCGCTGAATCCGTCTGCCGTGTCGTCATTTGCTCCCTTAGTTGCGGCACCGCTGTTGGCATACAGATTTTTATATGCCACGAAATAAAGGTCGGGTCGCAACATATAGCGATACAATCTGGTGAATATTTCATCTTTATTTGCGAGTGAGTTTCTACTGATTCTTGCTAAAATGTCGGTTGTTGGTTGCATTTTGAGGCTTTCCTCCCTAATCAACGTATATTTTAGTACACAATAACTACGCTCCTTCGCCATGTGAGGGTCATTATCCCTCTCGGACTACTATGAGCGTTCCGTGCCCATGCAGGATTTTCAGGCTCTACAGCCATAGCCGAATTTACACCTCCTTCGGTTGGCGCTCCTGTTTAGGGCATCCCCAGTTAGCGTTAAGCATTGGCGAATGTGGATTGTCGGTCTCCGCTTTCGTTTCGTTGCCATAGGTTCTCCTACAGATTGCATACAGTCTTTGATAACCGACTGACTGACACCTATAGTCAGTCGCCTGTATGCCAGAGGTTACAGATACTTTCCTCCGTCTGACCAATAACAGAAATTAGAAACTTACGTTCAGTAAACACAACTTAAGCCTCATATCCACTTAACATTGCAGTTCAGTCGCACCAAGTTATCTTTAGGTGACTTACTGCTTTCCTGCCGTGCTGTGTTTCCGTGTCGGCTTTCGCCTTTCGGTTAGGCAGGTTGTTTCCCGTGTTATCTTACGGGGTAGTGCCTTACACTACTTTGCTTAACGCCCTTTCTGGGCGCACGGTATCAATCGTTTCCTTGCCGAGAGATTGGTTGAGTTCTTTCAGCGTGGTCGGTTCCGCACCGCCCAGGAAAATACGAGAGTCCATATTACCGATGATGGTGTCGGCATTGTCCTTATACAAAGCCTTTAACTGTGATTGTGCCTGCAGGACAAGGCAGGCGGAGATTTCACGGCTTCGGATGGTGGCCACGAGCTTTTCAAGGTTCGGAATCTGACCGATGTTTGCCGCCTCGTCGATCAGACATCTAACGTGGACAGGCAATCTGCCTCCGTACACATCGTCGGCTTTTTCGCAAAGTAGATTGAAAAGCTGCGTATAAATCATGGAAATGAGAAAGTTAAAGGTCGAATCGGTATCACTCATAATGAGGAACAGAGCCGTCTTGCGATAACGCTTATCCTTGGGGTCATTGGGATTGATGTAGATTTTATCTCCGAGGGTATCAAGCTCCAGTTCGTCATACATTGTGATTTCACGAAGCTCCGCAATATCAAAGGGAGCCAGACGAGCACCGCAGGACACCAAAATCGACTTAGCAGTTTTGCCCGCCGCAAGAGAATATTTGGCATATTGACGCACGGCAAAGTGATTTGGGTCTCGTTCTGCCAGTTCCTCAAACATACGGTCAACGGGGTTTTTGTACTCCTCGTCGTCCTCACGGACTTCCATAGCGTTGATGAACTCCAACAGGGTCGCAAAGTTCTGTTCTTCGGGCGGAGCTTCGTAGTGGATGTATCCGATCAGAGCCGTGTACAGCAGCGTTTCCGCCTTCGTCCAGAACTCATCACCGGATTTACCGTCACCTTTGGTGTTGCTAATAAGAGTCGTTACCAGCTTCAAGATGTCCTTCTCCGAATGGATATAGGCAAACGGATTGTAGTGCATGGACTTCTTGAAATTGATCGTGTTGAATATTTTTAAGCGGTAGTTTTTACGCATCAGGAAAGCCCCGGTTTCGTTGACCAGTCCGCCTTTTGGATCGGTCACGACATAGGAAGAATGAGCTTGAAGGAGCTGAGGCTTAATGAAGAACCTCGTCTTGCCGGAACCAGAACCACCCACAACAAGCACGTTTTTGTTTCGTGCGTTCTTGGGGTCTTTGGGGCGGTTTGACATCATAAGGCTTTCCGTCTGCGTGAGGATGACATTGTTCTCAAACACAGGGTCAATGAACGGGGCAATATCTTCCCGTGTGCCCCATCGAGCCGAGCCGTACTCCAGATTTTTGCGAAACTTCTTGGCGTTCTTGCCTTTGATATAGACCGCCAGTTTCAGAAAAACGGCGGCGGCAATACCCACCAAGAGGTCAACCGGATGGAAGCTCGGCATAATGTTTTCAAATGCCATCGAGAATCCCTGCATGATGTTCAGAACCTTGGAGGAAAAGTCAAAGCCCGGTGCAAGCCGTGCGGCCTGTCCGAGCTTTGTGGCAAAGAGGGCTATGAACACATACGGGATGTTGGGGATAAGGAGCTTTTTGTAATTGATGTTCTTCATCGTGCATCCAGCTCCTTTTTGCGTACCTTCGGCGTGTCGATGTCCGCTGCTTGCTCCTTGAACTTACGGAGCTTCTGAAGCACAGACGGGCGTTCCTTCTTGCGGTCGCTCTTTGCCGTGTATTCCTTGAACGCCGCCGTCAGAGCGTCACCGTCACGAGCCTTGAAGAAAACAAGGTATTTTGGAATTTCTCCCGTCTTGTCCTTTTTCAGAGCGAAGTCAATGCCGTATTTCCTCGCAATTCGCTCAAAGTCCTTGATGTTCTTATCGGTGATTTCAATATTGGCTACACCCTGGTCCTGCCCCACGAGTTGCTTCACGCTTTGCTTTCCGCAAGGCTTAACAGGACCGGCACGGGCTTTCTCTGTTTTCTTCTCCTTGCGGTAGGCAAGGTACTTGGAAATTGCCGCTTTCAGAACATTGGCGGTCATTCGTGTGGTGCTGATAGCCAACGTGACTGTTCTGTTTTCAACTTCTTCCTGCAATAGACATCCCTCCTTCCTTTGAGAATGTGCAGGTTGAATGTTCTCCGCACTAAGGCGGTCGCACCCGATGATACAGATGGATTTTCAAAAGTCAGCCTCCTTTCCGGGCAGAAAAATACTCCCGTGGTTAATCACGGGAGCCGTACATATCGTGCTGAACCAAAGCTGAGTAGTAATTGCCGATGGTGGTTGGGGCATTGTACAGCGTAGTCAGCAGATATTGCTTGATGTTGCGAATTTTGGTTGTGTTCTCTTTGAGACAGTCGAACACGAACTTGATGTGCTCCATATCCAGCTTCAGAAGCCGTGAACGGACAACCTCTGCGGGCAAGTCCGAACCGGCAACACGGATATATTTCTTGGTGGAGCAAACCGTTTCCACGATAAGCTCTAAGATTTCCTCCAGACGGTCATGGTCGTAGGGAAGGTCGTCAAGCAGATACTCGTAACAGATATTCTCCTTGATGATTTCCCTGTATAACTCCATGTCTCTTACTTCCGCTTCTTTTCGCTTCGCTTCCAGAGAAGCCAGCACCGACGGACGAGACCTATCGGAAAGAATAGAATGAGTATTTGATAATTCAGTATTTGATTCATCTGTACTTGTTTGATCTATATTTCTTTGTGCGGGAGTTTCCAGACGTGGCAAAGCCATATCCGGTTTTACCATATCCGGCTTTTCCGTATCTGGTGATGGCGGATGTGGTTTCTCGTAGATGATGTACTCCATATCTGTGATTCTGCCGCCTGCGTCACGAATGCGATGGCGCACCAAATAGCCGCATTGTTCCAGCTCTTTGAGCTGGGCAGTAATCCCATCTACGCCGTCCTTGCATATCTTCGCAAGCCCTCGTGTGGTGTAGTCCCAGTTATTGGGGAGCGAAAGCATGGTAGAAAGAAGCCCCCGTGCCTTGTTGGAAAGGTTGGGATCTCGCAAGTGATAGTTCGCCATGGTGGTGTAGTTCTTGTTTTTCTCAACTCGGCAGACAGCCATAGGCATCACCTCCAATCCGCCGTAGATTTGAGCTTTCACGAAACCTCCTTATCTTTGGATATGATAGCTCTTTGTAAAACTCTAAAAGCCCAGTGTTTTCAAGGGCTTCAGAGCACACAAACTGTAGTTTTTCCTCCACTTTTATGGTATAATTTGGGTAGCAAAACCCCAAATTTAAGCGGAGGGCGGTCTATGCGTAGTAATTATCGGCAAATGTCATTGCCAGAGATTTTCGATGGCGTGACCAAAGCCATCGAGGATAGAAAGCCGGAACTCGTCGGCCTGTTGGAAAAGCATTTAGACTTCGATGCGCTGATTCCGGTCAGCTTTGACAGAGCCTTTTATAAGCAGTATGGGAGGGGCAACATCTATCACCTCGACAGCCTTCTAAAGGCACTGCTTTTACAAAAGCTACTCGGTTTCACCTCGGACGTTCAGCTTCTGACGGTACTGAAATGCAGTAGCGAGTTGCGGAATTACTGCGGTTTTACCAAGGTTCCAGACCCCTCTCAGATAACCCGTTTCAAGAAAAAATACTGCGAGCACATCCAGGAGATGTTCGAGCATCTGGTGGATGTCACCGACCCGATATGCCGCCGTATCAGCGAAAAGAAGGCGGATTATCTCATCTACGACACCACTGGTATTGAACCGTATGTTGCAGAAAACAACCCAAAGTTCATGAATAACAAGCTGCGTCAGGCAAAGAGAATGGTCAAGGACAAACCGGACTTCAACCCTTACCTTGGTGTGTATAGTTTGCTCCCTGAAGTTTCTGAAACGAACGTCGACGCAAAACAGCAGTACATCAACGGACACTACTGCTACGCAATGAAAGCTGGCATACTCACGAACGGTCTTGGTATTGTGAGAGGCATTTCATTCTTCGATGGCAATTTCAGGGAAGCTCACCCTGAAATTGTCACGAAGAAGACCGAAAATCCTGATTCTGACAAGGAAATAGCCGATTCAAAGTCACTCCAGCCAGTCCTCAAGGATTTCTTTGAACGCCACCCAAATCTGTCCTTTAGAACATTTATTGGTGACGCAGCCTTTGATAAATACGACACCTATACCACGCTGTGGAAGGATTTGGGGTTCACTCGTGTCTGAGTTCCAATGAACACTCGCAACAGCGGCACAGGCGAAAACGCCATGTTTGATGCCAGTGGTACACCGATTTGCCCTGTGGACAAAACCCCGTTTATCTTTGCAGGAATGACTGGCGGGAAGAATCGATCTCAGCGATTCAAGTGGGTTTGCCCAAAATCAGTACCGATGGGGACAACCCGCATCTGCCACTGTGATACGCCTTGCACAGACTCCAAATACGGAAGATGCGTTTACACTTACCCAAATAAGGACTTTAGACTATACCCCGGCATTCCACGCAATACTGAGCATTGGGACAATTTATACCGCCATAGGGTAGTCATTGAGCGAACCATAAATCTGTTCAAGGATGCCTTCACGCTTGATGAGAGGAAAACCTACAATACTAAGACTTTGAAAGCTGACCTTTATCTTGCGGGAATCGTCCAATTGGCAGGTGTTCTTTTGGCTGATGCTCTCAACAAGCCACACCTGCTCAAAAGCGTTCGGAAGATGATTGCTGCATAATTCGTATCGGACTCACGATAAATTTTCGCAGGGCTGGCTTTGTCGGCCCCGGTTGTGTTGTGCTTTTCCACATCTTTCTGCCCATACGATGAACCGGACGGATGCGATGCGTTTTAGGCCCGACTTTTACAACCGCCTATTTGGATATGAAAAAAGCCGAACAAGAAATTGTGATTCCTGTTCGGCTCGTTTCCGATATTCAGTTTTCATCGCTGCTGGTCTCGCTGTCTCTTTTTCATCCAGTTTTCAAGCAGCTTGATGATGGTTTCCTCCATCCTCTGCGGCGTGTAGGAACGGGGGAAGTATTTGCGGATTCTATCCATCGGGAGCTTCAAGTCCCAATTTCCCGGTTTCTTCTGCTCCATCATAATGCCGAGCATGGCGTCATCATTTAGCTTGCCCTCTTGTGAGAGCCGCTTCATTCGCTGCGCCTGGGAGAAGGACGGCGTTGCCTGCTCGCTGTCGATAGTCTCAATGAGTAGCTTCTGCTCATCCGGTTTGAGATAGGAAATCTCTACCGCAGGTGTCATCCCGATTTTGCCCTCATCGACCATCTGCATAAGCTGCGGTTCCAATTCATTGAGACGAATAAACCGTCGAATCTGGTCTTTGCTTGTGCCTGCCTCCTCTGCAACTTTTTCGACGGACAACTTCTGTGCAACCTGCGTAGAAGTTAAATCGTGCCGTGCGCCTTGCCGCTTTATGGCTTCCAGTTTCATTTTGTAAGCCTTGGCTTTTTCACTCGGCAGGATGTTTTCTCTCTGCAAATTGCTGTCCACCATAATTATCACGGCGGCGTTTCGGTCCAGGTCTCGGACGATGACCGGCATGGTCTTGATACCTGCAATTTCACAGGCGTGTTTTCGTCGATGTCCTGCGATCAGCTCATATCCACCTTCTTCACGGGGACGGGCAATCGCAGGAACGAGAATGCCGTACTCACGGATGCTTTCAACAGTCTGCTCCATTGCTTCATCGTCCCGTACTCCGAAGGGATGATCTGGAAATGGGTGAAGCTCGTCCAATGGGATTTCTTTGATTGTTTCTGTCATAGATACCTCCAGCTTTGAGGTAAAGGAAAAGGCGTCCGTTGTCCAAACTGACAGCGAACACCTTAGCCCATACCATATTCAGTTTTCCTCCTTGGTTCATAGTAGCATTTTGCGTTTTGCCCCACAAAATGCTCGGATAAACAAAAAAATAGGACTAAAGCGCCGCCCGTATGTCGGGTTTTGCTTTAGTCCTATTATAACAGTGGCATCTGCGAAAATACCTGCCATCGTCCACTCCTTGTTGGACATGATTTTGTCGGTGTAGTATTCGCACTGGGCTTCGTAGCTGCTGGCTTGTTCTTCCTCTTTGGTGGAAACGCGGCAATACGCCGCTACGCGAAGCTGCTTTGTGACCGCAGCGGTCTGCTGCAATTCTGGCTTGGGTGGAATGATAATGACGCGCGGTTTTTCATCTGTCATACCAAATCGTCCTTTCCGATGATTTGTCCGTTTTTGAGCTGTAAACGCACCGTCTGGCGTGTCACCAGCACAGCGGAGACTGTGCTTTGCAGCAGCTCCGCATTGAGTTCCGCTGTACACTCGAACGCCGCGAACAACCGTCGCAGGCGCTCGGTTTCATATTCTTCATTACCAATGGCATCATATTGTTCCCGTGCCAGCTTGCAGATCAGGCTTCTGGCAGCGGTCTCGTCAAGCGGTTGGGTGTTCAGAACATCATCAAGCTCGGCTTGTGTATTCGTATGTGTCGGCTTGGATGTTCGCTCTGGCTGTGTGATGCGTTCTGGCTGTTCTGCCAGCCTGCCGAGCAGGTGCCAAACCTGCTGTTCGATCTCCGGTGTAGGCGCTTTAGAGCAGATGCGCTTGAGCGCTTTCTGTGCGGACGTCCTCTCCGGCAGGCGCTGCTTGGTCTGACGCTTTTCAGCGGCTGCTTCAAATAATTTTATGTCAACTAATCTTGGATAGCTGTCTGCCCCAGTGTACTTGGTGTTTTCCAAGATTCGTGCGATCATGTTCTTGTTCCACGACTTGCCCTCGTCGTAAGCGGGGCCGGTTTTGCTCATCTGCTCTGCGATTTCCTTCAGCGACGCGCCGAGCGTATATTGTAGGAAGATGTCCTGCACAGCTTTTGCTTCCGGCTCATTCCGGATGATTTCGCCCATGCGCATCTGATAGCCGAACGGCAGCTTCCGATTTCCCATCAGCGTCGTGTCCTTTCGATTTGTTCTGTCAGTTCCAAACCATTTTTCAGCCGGAAGCGCAGGCGCTCGTTGCTGTCTACGATGATTTTATCTACAAGCGCATCGAACAGCTCCGCATCAAAGCCGTCGAGAAAATCCGGCCCGTCCTCCAGCGTATCCATGAGATCGCGGGTGCGGTCTGCCAGATCGTCGCTGTCAGTATCAAGAAGCCTTGCCTTTTCCTGTTTCAGCCTGCGGAGCTGTTCGTTAAGCTTGTTGTTGGAAGATATAAAAGTGTCAGGGTCAACGCCGCCCGTCTGTTGAAGCTGGGTTAGGAATTGAACCTGACTGAGTATGTCGGATATTTTCTTGTTGAGAGAGATGATGTCTTCGCTCCAAAGCATCCGGCTGTAGCGGATTTTCTGGATGTTGGAGAGCATCTGCGTGAAGATGGGGTCGCCGTGGTGTTTGATACTAAAACCTAATTAAACGCTTTAATAATCCAATCGCGTCCGGTAATGCTGAAAATGGTATTAGGGGTAAGCGAGCAAATGGTA